>Ga0164310_10001639_pt1 | contig 12816 bp, 4 predicted proteins | sample GuaBasSedimGuay1_FD_121795 | JGI IMG/M metagenome (GOLD analysis project Ga0164310, IMG submission 121795) | Subseafloor sediment microbial communities from Guaymas Basin, Gulf of California, Mexico - Guay1, Core 4569-9, 0-3 cm | ecosystem: Environmental > Aquatic > Marine > Hydrothermal vents >... | reverse complement strand
CTGGAAAGTAATCTTTCCCGGCTGAAAACCTATAATTCTTAAAGCTACCTCCTCGGCATTTTGTATCCCCTGAAGAGTAACATAAGGAAGGGTTCTCTCTGCTTTTCCTCCTGAGTTTATAAAATATCCTAATCCATTTTCTTCTTTTGCTATTTTATAATTTGCTATTTTATAAGTGGTGGGCTCGTTCCATTTTACAAGCCCGGCAGAAGTAAAATAATGTGTTCCTTTCTCAAAATTAAAGGTCAAGGAGTTACCTTTACCTTTTTCTAAATTTACTCTGGTAGTAGTAATGAAAAACCAGGCAGGCCCCAGAGGTATTTCTCCTTTTTTTAAAGTATAATTTTGAATAAGGAGGGGGAGGTAGGGATGGTTTTCTAACAATCCTTTTTTTATAGATTCTTTTATCGAAGAAACATCAAAGACGAATTCTCCTTTTAATTTTGAGGGTTCAGGTGATGGAAAAGATTTATCTTTATCTTTTTTCTTCTCTCCAAAAATAAGTTCAAAGAAAGGCATAGTAAAAGAAACAAGCGTGCTTTCCTGAGGAATAAGACCCTTTGAGGGAGTAATACTCTGGGAAAGAATCGGGTTTTTCTCATTATTGAGGAAAGTATCAACTTTCCATTGGTTGTTTTCTTTATTAAATCCGGCCTGGATTCTTATTAACTGGAAACCTCCAAGCTTCTCATCAATTTTCTTAATAATTGGAGAAAACTTAGGAAATTCTGAAGTAAGAAACTGCTCTATTTGCCGTCTTTCCTTTGGATTTAAACGGGCAAGAAGGTCTGGGGGTAAGTTGACTCTTATCAAAGCTTCTTTAATTTTCTCTCTTGTTAACTGGAGAGTAAAACTTCCATAAAATACATCATAAACATTGGATTTTTCCTGATTAACTAAATAGGAGATTAGAGAAGGACGCGGCCCGTAAAAAGAGGGAGTAAATTCAAATTTTTCCTCGCCAAAAATAAAGCTGAAACTTACCCCTCCTCCCTGAGTTAGCATAGAAAAAGTAATATTATCGGGGTTTTCTGCATTTTTAAAAAGAGAAGAAGCTAACAACTTTTTATCTCTTCCTAAATGAGGGGTAGCAAAAAGGCAGGCAGAAAAATTCTTATAAGCCTGGCTAATATTATCTCTTGCCTTATCTTTAATTACTTTTTGAAGATAATGGGCGTAGGCAAGGGAAAAATTATTAATTACTGGCTCATAAGCAGGAATTCCGGCAAAATCTCTTTCCTCATAGAGAGAGGAAGAAACAAGTTTTTCCTCAAGAAGAAGCTGAGGTTCTCCCATGCCCTTAACTTTATAATAAGAAGACGATTTGAATATATCCCAAACCCCGGCTTGCTGGGCATAATCTAAGAATATTCTTGGTAACCCCTGAGGCTTCTCAAAAACTCCTTTGCTTACAGCTAAAGCAGTATGCTCATTAAATAAGGCTGCTCCCAGGAGAAAGTCTTTTTTACCTAAGTCTTTTCCCTGAAAGAATAAAGCTGCCAAATAACTCCTATCTGCACACACTCCTCCTCTATTAAAGGGTATAAGAAGAACCGCTTCCCTTATTGAGGATGAATAATTTTCTTTAACTTTATACTCTTTTCCCAAACCTGTTAATTGTTTCAGTTGAGGAAGTTCCTTGGATTTTATCCTGCTGTAAATTTTCTGGATAAGTGTTGCCGGCGAAGAAAAAGAGTCTTCTGGAACTTTTAAATCTTTAGCCATCTTTTGCAAAACAGGAAAATCTGCCACCAGGGCAATTATTCCGGCTTTATTTTTATCCAGCCCTTTTAACCCCCAACGCAATAATTCGGCAAGAGGAAAATAGTGGTTCCTGAATAGTTCAACTAACTTTTCTGTTCTTTTTTCCAATTTAGTCTCAATACCCAATTTTTCATACTGAGGTTTGTTTTCTAATTCTTTTAAGACAGTATTTATAAGAGAGATATTTACAGGCCGCGCCTCCCTAATAGCCTTAATTAGCTTGTCTAATTCTGGTTTTGGTTGGTTTTGCCTGCGAAACTTCTCCAGCTCTTTTATAATTATCTCTCTCTTCTTATAGAAACCTCCTCCTACCTGGCCTAATACATCTCCGGAATAAATCTTCCCCCTTGAGAATACATAATCCTTTCCTTCTATATTAACCTTTATTCCCAGAGGTTCTAATTTTTCTGCCCAATGCCAGGAATTAAAAACACCAGGATTAAGAGATGCAGCTGAGGAGTGTTTTGGTATATTTCCTTCAAACTTTACTAAGAATTTGCTCTGGTTGGCAAAAAGCAACTCCTGTAAATCTTCTATCCCCTTATCTAATTTATAAGGCTTTCTATATACAGGGTCAGCAAGAGTGGCATTTTCCGCCCTTTCTAATTTTCCGTCCTTAAAAATAATGGTTTTTGGTTGAGTAAAGGTAATATACCAATTCCCTTTAAATAAGGCAGGGAGAGCAGGATTATTTATCAGGGCTAATTCTACGCCTTTTGCCAAAAGATAAGGGTTTTCACCTCTGATTTTCAGGTTGGCGTCTAAATTTAAGCCTACAGAAAGGTACCCCTCCTTAACAGTAATTTTAAAAACATTTGAATATTCTCTATTTTTTGCTTTTAATTTAGCAGGAGGAAGAGAAGAAGGAGGCTTGGAAGGAACCCCCCCTGGTTTCTCATCTGTCTTCTCTATATAAATATAGGGGTTTTTTTCTCCTACCTGGTTAAAGAACATTGTCAGCTTTCCTTCTATAACTCCTAGCTGCCCCTGCTGGGAATAGATTCTTTCTTCTTCTCTGGTTAAATCCCTAATTTTGTTTGAACGCTTCACCTTATAAGAAACATCAGGCTTAAGAAATGCGTGCCAGTTATATTGTCCGGTTGTATCGGCACTTACGCCAAAATAGAGGGGGGATTTGCCTGTAATTCTACAGGAGGTTGAGGAAACTAACTCGATTTCCTTTTTCTGCTTAAAAAAGGGAATCTGCTGTTCTTCTTTATCAACCTCAACCGGCTTCAGTTTAACGTCGGGTGTTTTAGCCTTAACATTCCGGGTATTTGTAGTATTTAGATAGGAAGGGTTTGTTCTAAAAAGAGGGCCGGTATATCCATCACCTTCTAACTTTAACTTATTTCCCGGATTTAGAATACTGCCTTTTGAATCTATATAAAGGGCGTTGGTTGCATTTAGGCTATAAAAGGGGGTTGCCTTTCTTTTATCTGGGGAACCAGGGATTGAATTATCTATAAACCTATTATAGTTTCCTGGTTTTACCCATACAAGATATTCGCCATTCTTTTGATTTTTAGCCCAGTAAATATCACTACCGGAGTTATTTATAAAGGTGCAATCGTGTAGAAGTATGCTGGCTGTGGAATTTCCCTGTTCATCCCTGGCTATAGCAAGAGGAGCCCACTCCATATGCATAACCTTATTTTCTAACACCTCTTTTATAATGAGTTTGGGATTTCCTTGTTTAATATCATCGGGTTCTTTATCTAGAGGAGTTCTGTAGCCGGAAGAAGTTAAAGAGGGAGGAAGGGAATAAAAATTTTTATAATCAACAACAAACCCCTTTGAAGTTGGTCTTTGACGCCAGGGGCGAGCAGAAGACTCTATAGTTTCTCCGCTACCTAAGATACTCTGTTTTAGAGAATATTTTCCCCCAATCTCCTCACCAAAATAAACAAAATAAGAAGGATATTTCCATTTCCATCTTCCTTCTTTCGTGCGCTCCATACAGGAGAGAGAATAAGGAATAGGAGTGTGAATTTCCGCCCCTCCTCCTATTTCTTTCTGAGATAAAGATAACCGGGGATGCTGAGAAAGAGAAAATAGGAAGTTAAGCTGGCCTTCTCCCTGGTTATTAGGATTTATCCCTAAATAATCTCTTTTAATTTCTGCAATCTCTCCCGGTTTATTCAGGGAAATAGTTACTGAGGAAGGAATCCAGTTATCATAATTCTTTATAATTCTCCTATCGCTCCCATCTCTTTTTAGCTCAGCTCCTCCCACACCTTCCCAGTAAGCAAGCGGGCTAAAAGCAAGAGAAGTGGAATCTATCCCTCCACCAGTAAGCTTTCCCTCTTTAAAAAGGGGCCTAAGAATAAAACCATTTGTCCCCTTAGCCTGGGCAGCTTCTATTTCTATAGACAGAGACTTCTCTTTATCAGGAGAAAGAGGAATGGTTATCTCTCCTATTAAAGTTTTTATACGGGTAAGCTGAGGTGAAACGAAGGAGCTGTTTATCCAAGGCTGCTCTTCTGGCTTCTTTGTAGGGTTGGTTATGGATACTCCTGGAAAAAGAATCTGCTTTCCTTCTATCTTAAAGGTAGGAAGTTTTCTGCCATCAGAGAAGAGAGTTGAACCAATACCAGTAATCTTACCCTCTACTATTTCATCACCAAACCTTTGAGAGTATCTTCCTGAATTAGGGATAACTGCTGAGCCCAAGTTCGTAGGCAAGCCACGAGAGTCAAAACTTATTTCCCAGGGCCCTTTCTTTAAAAGAAGAACTATCTCAGTAGAAAATTTTCCCCAGCGAGAGTCATAACCATAGTAATTAAACTCTTTATTATAATCAGAGTTACTCACAGTAAGATTACGGGGGACAATTACTCTTTGGGGCATCATTACTACTTCAGCGTCGGAAGTTTTTGGTGCTGTAAAGCTTAAAGCCTCATCGCCTAACCCTGAAATAGTTTCTCCCTGAGGGATTCTCCAGGTATCTCCGGAAACAAAAGTTAAGCCGGCATTGGTGAAGTAAAGGGAATCAGTGGTCTTATTAAGAGTAACTTTTAAGTTTTGAGGAACTTCCCCTGGGGTCATCTGAGCTGAAGAAGGATGAGGCTTATCAGTAAACCCTTGAGGAAGATTTTCTCCTGAAGGAGAGAACGCTCCTCTCACGTCAGGAGAAGCCAGAAAAGTCCGGTTATAAGCAGCAATATTCCAGTTTACAGCAACTATGTGTTTTTTGGTAGCAGGGTCTATCCCTAAATCTGGGCTTACTCCTTCAATATAAGAATCTTGGGTTAAATAAGCATTATAAGAAAGATTACCTATATTGGGGTTAAAAGCTACATGAGCAGGGTGTATTCTCCCATAAGAGTCAGAAGGAGAATTCTGCCAGCTATAAGTTGCTGTTTTAGTTCCCTGGGGCGTATTCCACCAAAAAGTTACCGGTGTTCCGGCAATAGACATTGCCTTATCTGAAGGATACGAAGGCAGGCGTCCACTAATAGTATTGCCACCTACAGAGGTATAATTAACTGCGTAAGCACCTTCCCAGCCACCTGAAGGTGAAGGGTTTAAAAAAACAGTTACTGGTTGTCCCTGGTAGTTTTGGAAAGGAAAGCTAAGACCAGAAGTTCCGGCATTAGTAGCCAGCCCGATAACTGCTCCTCCATAGACCTGGCTCCCCTGAGCCACAGCAAAGCCCACTGGTGAAATATTATAAGTAATATTTAAATCACTTATCCGGTAATCTGCCGAAGGAGTCTGTATTCCATAATAACTAGTATTTGGAGGAGGATTATAATTCTCGGAAGAATAGTTATAATCAGAATAGTCAGAATTACTATAGTAAGAATCATAATAATCACCAACCTCATATGCTAAGACATCTGAAGAAAAGAGTAATTTAGCCAAATTATCTACAGGTGAAGGCCGGGAAGGACTTTGGAAACTAAGAGGTGGCACAAATTCAGTTCCTACAGCCCAGACTACATCCTGATATAAAAAGGAGGCTACCACAACCAAAGCTACTGCCTTAAACCAGAGGCAGGATTTAGCCTTCTGCCAGTAGCTTACAGAGTTAAGATTTTTCTTGTTATTTCTTCGCCCACCTTCACTCATTTTTAATCTATCTCTTAAGGATTAAGTTTTCTAAGTTCCTGTTTTCTTCACGCTGGTACTCAAGAGGACCTACAGGAAAACTCCTATCATAAGAATTTACTGTCTGAATCTTGCCCTGAAAATTTATCTGAGAAGTACGCAGAGGTAGACCAAAACCTCCTCCTTTCCATCCCTGAGGTAACCCTATTGCTATTGGCTGAGGTTGTCCCTTTATATCTGAAATATTTTGAATAACACCTGTATTTATATTCTTTTTAATATTCTTTATTAAACTTCTCACTTCTGAAGGTTCATATTTATACCGGGTATTTTTTATATTAATAACATCACGAAGTTCTCCCCTCTCTACCCCATCATTATTAACCTTAATTCCGGTCTCTACCTGGAAAGTAGCCCCTCCCTCCACAGGTAAGGCAATATAGTCTCCCTCAGTTGTCCGTCTAATCTCAACTGCATTCTTCTCCTCAATGTGAACAAAAGTCAAACCAGATAAAGACCTAAGGAAATTGCCCAAATTTTCAGGAGGAGAAATACCTCTATTAATTAAAACTTTGGTAATGTCCATGGAAACATTTTCCGGGGAAGATTCACCTATACCATAGAGACCGTAGTTATGAAAAGTTCTACCGGCTGTAGGAAATTCTCCGTATCTGTCTATACTTTCAGCATAAACATATCCTATGGGAACAGGATACTTCTCATCAAACCCATAAATGGGAACATTGAAAAGATTCAAATACCCTAATGCTTCCCTTACTTCTCGGTCTTCAGAACTTCCAAAATCTACAGTTGCTCTTCCTTCATATACTGGAAAAGCAGAACGACTGTTTAAAGGATAAGCTAAGTTAAACTTTCTTAAGACATAAGTGTTAGGAAAACGCTGGGAACCCATGTTCTCGCCGTAAGCTTCTTGAAATTTTTCAACTTCCGGAGAACCACGGTAAGGCTTATTTGAAAATATAATCTTCTCTACTTGCGGCAAATCATAGACATAATCAAAGTATTTTTCAGCTTTAATAGGAAAAAGATGTTCACCCCATGGAAATACACCCTTAGCTCTAAAAGAACCCTTTTCAGGATGAGGAAAATCTTGACCAGCTATTTTCTTATAATCACCGCTTACTTCTAACGTCACCTTAGTGAAAGCAAAGTTCTCTAATGCTGGAAGAACTCCCTGTAAAGCCTTTACCTTATCTTTAGTGTGCTGAAACTCCTTTGCTAACTTGCCTATATGCTCTCCAAAATATAGAGAATAATAACGCCCTTTTCCTGAACGAATTATTACTATATCTTTAAACCTGTCTAACTCTCCTTTTTTCCAGGTCTGAATATGGATAGATTCATTAAGCTTATCTTTATATTGTTCAAATGCTTTCTCTAAATCCTGAAGAGAAGAAGCCTCATACTTCTTGTAAGTAGTATCTTTATTTTGAGGATTCCAGGCAGAGCGATAAGCCTTAGCTACAGGCTCCCACTGAGTAAGGTCGCGGTTATAACGTTTTATTAAATTTCCTTCATTATCATAATCATAAAGAGTAAGTTTGGGCTGAAGATGTTCTAAATCCATGGCGGTGGCTTCAGGACCATAATACTCCTCCCGCAAAGGAACAACCCTTCCTCCTCTTAAACCAAAAGGTTCACCCCGGGTAATTCCTAACCCTCCTCCATATTGAGTAGCTCCCTTAGTTAAAATTCTCTTCTCAAACTTACTCAGCTTCAACCTCTGACTACTCTGACCCTCGCTATCCTTCCCCTGCTTACTTAAAGCTTCAGGATTAGTCAAAGGTATAACTTTTCTAAAACCCCCTTCTTCAAAAAATCTTACTGTAGCTAAAGGCATCATCTCCCAGTCACTGCGGTAGATAACCTCCAATTCCCGGGCAGGTAAGGCTCCTTCAAGAATAGGAAGATTTGAGTCTTTCATCTGGGTAAGTGTATCTATCATTCCCTGGACATTCTTCTTGATTATTTCTGGAGGAGTACCAAGTTTTCCTAAGAGTTGAGGAAAGCTCCAGCCTCTTTTCTCCAGCTTCTTGCTTGCATCTGGGTATTTAAAATCCCCCTTATCAATAGCTTGAATAATAGGATTAAGTATATCTTTAATAGCCTTATCAGCCCACTTTCTAAATTCCTGAGAATCTAAAATAGGTTTGGGAGAAAGCAGCTCTTCAGCCTGAGCTAAAAGGTCTTTTCTTAATGATTCAGGCACTCCCCTGTCTTCTAATTCTCTCTTAAATTGTTGAAGATTCTCCACAAGATACTCTCCCATCCTTAAACCAAATCTTAAATCATCCTCAGAAAAGTGGGCCCGCCTTATCCCCTGTCCAGGCACATAAGCTTTCACTTCATACCACTTTGAGCCTCCAATAACTGGAGCCAATACCTTAGAGTAAATCTGACCTAAATTATCAGAAGCAACATAATAGCCACTGCTGTCAAAATTTCCGGCAATGACATCGCAGGGTGAAATTCCCCTTCCCACTGTCTGAGCAAAATTTGACCAGTGCATTACATTGTTGATTATATTTAAAGCCGGCTGAACGCTGAAACCATCCTGCTCCCAGGCATATTCGCCAATCCGGGAAGAAGCTCCTAAGGTAGGCAGAGCATTGGAAGCAGACTGTCCAAGATTATACCAAAAATCCTCAGCGAAATTGGAAGGGAAATTTGTATTTTTCCAATTAAGATCAGCCATATTTAATTGGGCTGGCTTCCCCTCTACCTTGACAAATACCTCCGTTAAGTTCTCATTCCTATTTTTAACATTTTGCAAAACTTCTTCTCTTCCTCCCAAGAATTCTCTTCCTGTAGCCGTCCCCAAAGCACCAGCAACTATGTTAGTTAAGCCTGCTAAACCCGGATAATCTATTCCCCTGTTAAGATGGGCAAAACCTATTTTTGTTCCGGCAGTAAGAGCTCCAGAAAGAATATACTGAGGCAAATCTTTAACATAATTCTCCAGAGGAGTAGGAGCATTTTCCTTAGGAGATACACCGGTAATCTCAGGAGTAATGTAAGTATCTACTGCTGCCTGGGCAAAGCCTCCAGCTAAACCTCCAGCAAAACTGCCTACAGCCGAAGCAACCCGATTTATTAAAATATCACCCTTCTTGCGGGCATCATTATCATAACCCAAAGCTTCAGATACTCCGGCTTCCACTAATGCCGAAACTGCAATCCGGGGAACTGTGGTTATTAAAGCTCTTCCTACGCCCATCTGGGCAACCCTTCCCCAGGGATTAACTAACTGCTGAAGGCCAGGTAAAGAAAAGAAAGAAAAATTAGACCCAGAGCTTTCAGGAACTACAAAAGTATGGGTATTGGCATATTTGGCGGTCATACCTGAAGTAAGATAAGGATTATCTTCAGATACTATACCACTATCTATTGCCTGAGTGGAAGTAGATAAAGTAGGTGCCGGGCTTACAGAAATTGTAAAAGTATGGGTATTGGCATTTTTGGGAGTCACGACAAGATAAGGATTATCTTCAGATACTATACCACTATCTATTGCCTGAGTGGAAGTAGATTTGGTAAAGCCGGGAACACCTGCTGCCGAGGCTCCTAAAGAAAGACCAAATCCCACTCCAAGACCGGTTAACATTCCTCCTGCTGAGGCTAAAGCCGGGTGAGCACCTGCCTTAGATAATTCATAAGACACTCTTCCTCCGGTATAGGAGGAAGCAAAGGTTATCCCTGCATTTACTGCTGAATTTAATATTACATTTCCTATGCTTGAACCTCCGGCAGCTCCTGCTGAACCTCCAGCAGCTCCTGCTGAACCTCCAGCAGATCCTCCAGTGGCACCTCCAGCTGATCCAGCTAACCCTCCAACCACACCCGCAACAAAACCAGTTGCTGCTCCGGCTATTGCTCCGGCAAGTATGCTGGTTTTGGCAATCTTATCCCGGCTGTAGCCCTGAGAATAGCAGTAAACACCGACATAAGTAGAAGTAATAGTCCCTACTGCTGCCGGAACACCGCCAACACCTACGCCTACAGCAGTTACTGCTGCAGATATTGCTCCAGCAGTAAAGGCTTTAGCACTGCTCATTCCGCCGGTATTACCTTTGCGGGCAAAAGAAAATTGCTGGAAAGAAAAAGTAAGAATCAAGAAGCAAGTGAAGAAGAAAATGAGAGGAGAGCTCTTTAGAGAAGTTAAACTTCCCCCTTTCCCCCAATTAGCTATGTGGCTTCTTCTTACCAGCTTCATTTCAGAATTCACAACCCTAAAATAAAACCGGGTTGTCAAAACTTTCAAGTTTCGGCAACCCGGCTCTTCTTAAGACCAGTTATAAAAAACTTCTAAAAAGTTAACACTTCTTTGAAAGAAATTCTTTCCTCATTTCTGGTCTTAAGCTCCGTGGCTTTCCGCTCCCGACATAACTTCGGGGTTGGCTTTATCGCTCTTGAAAGCGCTTAAATTATAACATATTTTTCAAAAAAAAATCAAGAGAAAAATAAACATTTTATTATAAAAATTGAAAAGTTTTCATAAAGTATTTATTAACTATCCTAAAAAATAAACTTCCTTTCTTTTTTCACCTAAAGATACTAAACTAAAAATCCTAATTTCTAATTTTGTGGACATTTATAAAAGTAAGTTCTTAATTATCAAAGAATTATTTAAAAACAAACAAATTTTGGGAAAAGAACTTTATAAGTATAGGTCCAGCTACTATTATCATAACCACAGGCATTATGCAAAAAATCACCGGGATAAGCATCTTTATAGGAGCTTTTAAAGCCTGCCTTCTCCCCCTCTGTTTCCTCCTCATCCGGGAATCATCAGAAATTATTACAAATACTTCTTCTACGGGAGTACCCATCCTATCAGCCTGAATAAGGGTCCTCACAAAAGAAGTAACATCAGGGATATCTAAGTTTTTAGACATATCCCGAAGAGCCTGAACCCTAGACTTTCCTATACTAATTTCTTCCAACACATGTTTTAGTTCCTCAATCATAGGGTTGGGGGTAGTCTTTTCAATTACCCATCTTACAGCAGCCATAAAGTCTAAACCTGCACCCACGCATAAAGAAAGCAAGTCTACAGTCTCAGGTAAAACCCTGGCTATAGATTCCTTACGTTGTTTAATTTTCTGAATTAACCATAAATCAGGAAAAATAAAGAAAAAAACTATTGCTCCTGTTACTATTAAAGGTTTATTGAAACTAAATAAATAAACTATCAGCAAGGCGAAAATAACAAGTAATTCTTTTAAAGCAAAAAACTCACCAGGAGTCCAAAGTATCTTAGCTAAAGACAACTTCCGTTCTATTTTTTCATATAAACCTACCTTTTTAAGCAAAAGATTATTTAAAGGAGAAAATATCCTCAGCACAAAATTTGCTTTGTATTTTCCCCCTTTTTCTCTTTTCAACCTCTGATAAATAGATACCCTCTCTTCAGGATTAAGGACTTTATAAAAAAGAAAAATTGCCACCAATATTACTAAATAAACTAAATAAATCATTATATCCTTACTATACTAAACTTTCTCAATAAGAATAAAGCTAAAAGGTATAAGACTCCCCCTCCAATCAATAAAATCTTTCCTAAATCTGTCTCAAACATTACATCGAAATGGTGAGAATCAACTCTATATACCCACAAAACAAAACCTACGGGAAGAAGAGAGAGAATAATTGCTTGCACCTTAGCCTGAGTGGTAAGAGTAACCACTTCCTCTTTTATCTCTGCTCTATCTCTCAAAGTAGTAACTAACCTTGAAAATACTTTGGTTAAATCGCCTCCGGTTTCTCTGGCTACCAATATGGCCGAAACAAATAGGCTCAACTCCTCAGAAGGCATCCTTTTACTTAATCTTATTAAAGCCTCCTCAATAGATACTCCCAGTTTTATCTCTCTCAGCACTAAATTGAACTCTTGAGATAGAGGGGGGGTAGTCTCCTCTACTAAAACCTCAAAAGCTTGAATTAAACTTAAACCTCCTTTAAGACAACTGGAGAGAATCATTAAACCATCTACAAGCTGTTTTATGAATTTTACTCTTCTTCTGGCTACTATCATCCGTAAAATAGCCATAGGCAATATGAATCCGGAAATTATCCCCAAACCTAACCCTATCCATTTAAAAAACCACGCTCCCAATAATCCTAAACCTAAGGGTAAAAGTCTCAAAATTATAGTAAGTTTCTTTTCCCTAATAAACACGAAGATATCTTCTAACTTATCAGCTAACCTCTCAACTTTCTTGCTTTGTCTATTAAGCCACTTATCAATAAACCAGGGCACAGCCATATAGAAAAATAAGGAAGCGGAGGCAAAAGACAGAAAATAAGCTAAAACTAACTTAGGGTTCATAACTACTTCTCAACTATTTAATTGTGGTATGACCAGATGAATATACCTCGCCCTGGCCAAAGACATCAACTGACTGGCGCCACTTGCCAGAAATAGAATTACGGATATAAGCAAACATAGCGATTAAAGCTAAAACGCCTGCAGCAATTAATACAGTATATTCTAAAATACTCTGATATTTCTTCTTGTTCATTTTCTATATAATATACTTACTACTCTGCCTTCTCCCTGAGGGTTTTCCATTATTACTATGGTTGCCTCTCCGTAAGGACCCTTAAAATAGAGGTTATAGGCTGAGGTTAAAACATCTAAGGATACAGGGGGACCTTGAGGCAGCTTCCCGGTTAAATTTTTAAGTTCATCTCCCAACTGAGAAGAGGAAATTTCAGCAGTCAACTTCCAGTAATGATAATCCATATTTTGTTTGTAGAATTTTTTTAATTCCTCTCTTGACTGGCTGCACTTATAAACTATATTAACCATAAAAGGAGCGTCATTCTTAACATTAACCAGCCTGATACTTCCTGGAGGGCGGGGTATAAACTCTAAATCCTCGCCCGGTAAATCTTCAGTAATACTATCAAAATTCTGGGCGGTGCTACCCGGCGAAGATGTTAAGGAATTATCTGAAGGAAAACCACCTCCACAGG
>Ga0164310_10001636_pt1 | contig 12825 bp, 12 predicted proteins | sample GuaBasSedimGuay1_FD_121795 | JGI IMG/M metagenome (GOLD analysis project Ga0164310, IMG submission 121795) | Subseafloor sediment microbial communities from Guaymas Basin, Gulf of California, Mexico - Guay1, Core 4569-9, 0-3 cm | ecosystem: Environmental > Aquatic > Marine > Hydrothermal vents... | reverse complement strand
TCCAACAGGGCGTGTCTATATACTCGGTGATGACCATGTGCAAATAGATTCCGAAACGATAGCCGAGATGCAACTTGAGCATAAGGATGACATGCCCTTGATTCAATGGCAATTCGGTGAACAGCGCGTAATTGACGGACCGCCTAGAATGAGCAGATTCGCTTACTTAACTTGGGTAGCGTCGAGTAGAACGCGGGATATAATCAAGACAATAGCAGGGATACCGTAATGGGTTTCGCAGTCCGAATGGGCGATATATACGCTTTCCACATGGGTACGGGACGTGCTCGGAAAAGTGGAGGTGTATGGAGATTTCTCGGTCCAGCTGATGGGGAATTACTAGCGGGTGATTTGAAAGACGAACTGATGCCGCCTGGGAGTGGAATCGGTCCGCGCCTATGGCAGCATGGGCAGGCGATTGGAGTAATGACGGCAGGCTCGACTAATTGCACGGTAAATGGGAATCCGGTTGTGCGCGAAGGGGACGTTGGTCAGCATTTACCGAAGTATTTGGTACACGGGAATTACGTATACGCAATTGGGATCAAACGCGGCTTGCGCTGGCCGGATAAATTTGATATGTTTGAACCAACGGCAAGACAACCCGATAGGGTAATTGATTATGAGGCGCAGACTTTCCCGCGCGTAACGGTAAACGGACAACGGGTTATGACGGTGAGTCACAAAGATCACATAGACGAGGGGCGGGAGTTGGGTTCCGTTCCAGCCGATACTGTCCGTGGGTTCACCGATATAGGCAGTGGATTTTATAAGTGGCATAATTATCGCGTGATAAACAAACTTCATTGGATTTGGTGGTGGTTTCATATAGCCCTGAAAGGTTTAACATTCAACCAGGGTTGGGGCTATGGGTTTATGCAATCTTGTTCCACGAATGCCACTTTTGGCACGGATGGTGAGGCGGCAATGGCATATCCAAGACCGAATGCAAACGTACCCGAATTCCGTACACCACCGCTCAAATGGCAAGGTAGGCATTGGGTTGAAAACTTGATGTCAGCCGCTAGAACACTGCTTGTGCGGTACGGGCTTGATGGCTGAGGAAGTGCGGTTATGATAAATTCAAGGGGTGTGAAATTCCCATTGCAGATTGACGAGGAAACAGGCCAAACGGTAATGATTGAAGGTAAGGATGTAGTGAACCAAAGCATTGGTCTTACGTGTGCAATCAAGAAAGGTGAATTCCGATACCTAGAGCACCTCGGTAGTGGTCTATGGAGTTTGTTGGGGCAATTGCCGGAAGATGCGGCTTTAGGACTTGCGAGAACGATGCTAAAGTCTGATATACCGACTCAAAATCCGGGGGTATTTGTACGCGACATAAAAATATGGTATAATGGTGAACGAGTGGAAGCAGTCTACGTAGACTGGGAACACGCTGGTTCGGGTGAAGAAGGCCGAAGCATTTGGCCCTATAGCGCAAATAGGTGAGCAATATGGCAAGCCCATATTTGGATAAATTGAAAATTCGACCGACGTATCTGGAGCGCGAGTACCCTGAATGGGTACAATTGTGGTTAGCGGTCAAGAGAGGGTTGTGTCCAGAATGGACGTGTGAAGACCCTAAAGACCCTGCTTTTACCGCAGCGCTAATGTTCTGCACAGCACTTGACGCAATGTCATTCCAGCAGAATATGCTTGCGGGTGAAGCATTTATTGATACCGCGGTCGATCCTCGTAATATCCGTGTGCACGTTGAAAGCACTGGATATACAATTACCCCGCCGAGTGCCGCCGGTACAATGGTCAGAGTAACACTTACCAATGGCGCGATAGGCGGGGAAACGCCAATTATCATCCCAGCAGGATTTGCGGTTTCCACTACGGCCACAGCCAAACAAGCGGCTGTAAGATTCGAGACACTAGCGCAGACTGATTGGCCAATGGCAGACGAATACATTGATCTGAACGTAATCGAAGGCCATACGCGAATCGAGCGATTTGACTCGGACGGTGTGGCCGACCTATCTATTGACCTGAGTGCTACGCCGGTTGTCAGAAATAGCGTGCAAGTCTGGATAGGTGATAACCTATGGGAGGTGCGCGATACTATAGCCGATGCAGATGCAACGGCGAATGTATGCGAGATAAGTTTCGGTGATAATTGGGATGCTTCCATTACATTCGGCGATGGGGATCACGGCGCAATCCCACCGGCGGGTGTGGAGAATATACACGTTGAATATAGAACCGCAGGCGGTACGATTGGTAACGTAGCGGCTGGTACGATAAACACGGTGATAAGTAGCATTCCGCATCCAGTTACTGGCGCGCCCCTAGCGGTTACGTGCACAAATGCCGAAGGGGCTGGTGGTGGCACAGAGGGAGAAACGCTTGAACATGCGCGGGAATACGCTAGGCGATACGAACGGACGCTCGATAGGTTAGTAGAGAAGTACGATTTTGAATCACGCGTTCCGAATTTCCAGACTGATTCTGGGCAATCGGTAGAAGTAGCAACGGCTGTACCGGAAATGACTTGGGGCGGGCTTGGGTGGATGGTTTATGTTTTAGGCGAGCAGGGGCCAGATGCCAACGGTGCCTACACGCCCACGGTGATTCCAACGAATCAGTTGATGAAAATATACAATTGGATGGCGCGAAGGAAATTGATAGGTGCGCACCTTGGGATACAGAACGCAGCCACACCGCAAATCACGGTTGAAATAGACGTTAAGGTCTTGCCTGAGTATCAACTAGATGCGGTGAAGAACAATTTGAAAATCAGGCTGTACAAGATGTTTCGCCCAACGGCTTTTGGTATCGGCAATAGTGTGATGCTATCTGATATACATCACGTACTTTACTCTACGCGTGGTGTATCAAGCGCTGAGATTACAAGCCATTCGCTTAACATACCAGTAGAGGCGTGGGAATTCCCGATTATCAATTGGGCGTTGACAATGGAGCATATAGAGTCGTGAGGCGACCGAACGTTTTCTTGACAAATCATTTGCTGTACAAATGGCTTCCGGCTGTTCATAGGATTCAGGATGGTTCTCCGCGGACGGTGAAGTGGACAGATTACGACGGCGTGGAGTGGGAATTCATAGACGAGCCATACTTCAGCCGCGTAATGCGCACATTCGAGACGCAATTGGACGATATGTGCTATTTCATGGAGAAATTCCCTGAGATTACTGACCCCAACCGTTGTCCTCGGCATTTACTGCCCTGGCTTGCAAGTAATTTTGGCGTAACGTGGAATGAGGACTTACCGGAGAAATATGCGCGAGCGGAGATTGTAAACGCGCAAGAGATTTACAAATACAAGGGGACCGAGCTGGGCGTAAAAAAATTAGTCGAAGTTGTCACAGGCTGGGGTTGTCGCGTTAGAGAAATGATGTACAGCGTGACGCATTTCAACCGATACGAGACACAGCAGGGTGGTTTATCTCAAGGTGCTGTAAAGGTAGGTGCTTACGAATTGGCTGATGGAGGCTTAGCTTATGGTGTTTACCCAACGCATGGATTGGTGAATGGGGAGATTGTGCGTACATCATGGGGGAGTTACCCGCCTATTGGCGATTCGCATTCTCTATTGATTACCAAAACCATACCAACGTATCCTTATCCAGAGCCAGCCACGCAATTCCTGTTTAACCATAAATTGCCTGCTCATAATGGTACACTGAGGGGTATTCCGTATGCGATAGTTAACGAGACACCACCGGAAGCCGTTGATGGGTTCACTCGTGTATTCACTACGGCTTATGTTTATCAACCTAATACACTAATTGTGAAGTTGAATAATGTGGTTGAACCATCGGCTAACATAAGGCAATTGGAAGGTGGCAAGAGTTACGCTATAAACCATTTCCCAGCCGCCGGTGTATCTGTAACGCATGATTACGATCAGTGCATGAGCAGGCGTAGCGAATGGAGTACAGAGGAATTGTTTGATGATGATTTGGCACACATTGTTCAAGACGGCGGGAAGTACAATCGGAATGGTGTGTGGATTCTATGCTACGCGCCCGAAAATGACAAGCTGGCTACCTACGGTGACTTGACATTGCTGGAGGCGAAGCGGGCGAAGTTGGAACGTATCTTACCGAGTTACATCGGGAATGGAATGAGTGTATATCTTGATATACAAGTTACGCTTGAGCACGTAGCGGAAATGACTGTCCCGACTACGTGGAATCGGACGAAGATGACGGTTTAGGAGTTCGCGATACGATGGAAACAATTATACCAAAGTTTCGACCCGAATCGAGCGAACCGCTGGCTCTGTTCAGAAGAAGTACACAGCCGCGGGTGACAGGAAAACTTCAAGTGGAGGCGTATCAATATGACAGACATATACGTACCGACTAAGAAAATCGAAATGGTGAAGTCACTCGCGTTAGAACAGACTGAGAGTGATTTTCATACTGCTCATTTTGATATGCGTACTGCTTGGGTAAGGAAGAAGTTTGACGATAAGGGCAATCTTATCTTCGAGTCCGAGCCGCAGCATAACAGTTTCACTACACAAGGCGATATATTGGTAGCATCTGTATTTCTTGGATATAATCCTAGCGGTACGCAATGGAAGGGGCATGGATATTGGGCTTTGGGGTATGGTAAGCCAAGTTGGGATGCGTTACCCGCTCCGCCGCCTGTTGATCCAAACGCGGCTGTGCTTGTGCATGAGCTACCCGATAGTCCAGTTGGTTTCAACCGGCAGGAAACGGAGTGCTATTTCTTGACCGAGCAGAACATTCCGACCGCGGCGCCAACGCGTAAGTTGGAAATAAAGGCGCGTTTTGGCGTTTTGCAGGGGAATGGGGATAGGCGAGAATGGGGTATTTTTGGTGGGAATGCAAGCAGTACGAGGAATACGGGGTATCTGTTTGACGCTGTTCATCATGTAAAGGACACGAAAACGGCAGACCCTAAACAATATGAGGTGCTTTACGTGCACGTAGAGTTCAAACTTCCGAAAGGTCAGTGAGGAAAAAAATGGATAACGATATTCTTGTAGCGGTTAATGAAAATCTGAGCGGTGCCGAAGAGGGCGGTTATCTGTACGGCGCAATAGTTACAGGGCGCAACAACGGCAAGAGCTCTATAGTGACGGATTACGATTTGAATTTTGCCGCTCAGATACAGGTAGAGCGGATAAGGCAGATTGTTTCCGAGCTATGCCCGTCGGGTGTGTTGAAACGGAACATACCGGAGGTTACGCCCGAATTGAGTACGTTTGAAGGTCTGCTTGGCTATACGGGTATTCACGATCAGATACAATTCGCCAACTTCAAGGCTCTTGTGAACGGGGTCGAGGTAATAGTCGAGAATGCAGTTACCGCTGAGTATGTGGATAATAGTGGTAATGCAGTTTCCGGCGCGCGTAACGTTGACCCGAATTATTGCCACGTTCGCTTACCGCTCGGTCCCGCGGCGGGAACCAGAACTGATTTGATCTGGCTTGAATGCTGGAAACGTCAGATCACGAATGATGATACGGGTGTAGCCGTAGGGGAAATTGCACTTCAAGGTAACGTTGAGAATGACGAAGTTTACAACGAGAATTTGGATGATAATATTCAAGGACCACTAACCACTATCACAAACATGGATCGCGTACAATGGCAATATAGGTTACGCGTGAGTGATAACGTGTCTCTTACCGGCAATCCCGAAGGCTTGGGGGATGATGTACACGTATTACCGCAAGGTGCGAAGGACCTGGCTGTTTCGGGTTATGCATTTTTCAACATGGGTAAGCCAATGGGCGGTGGGTCAATCGCGGCCAGGTGTAATAAAGACGATGGTTTGTGGCGTGCGGGCGAAGGGGATGTAACGCTTGATAGTGATGGTAATAGCACTTGTCCCTTCGGCACGGTTGATGGGTATGTATATGCAATCCCGTTGTTTATCATTCATCGGCAGAATACAAGTGCGTGGAACGCGGGTAATAATCTGAACGGTACGCAATATGCAGCTCCCAGTTCCGATAGTTGGTCATACGGGCACCCCTGGGCGTCTGAAAGACCGGATGGGGCTTACAAGGACATTCCGACGTGGAAGGGGATTACCGATTTACGGCATGAAGTGACTTACGGTAATTTTGATCCGAAGGGGGTTATGCTTGAGACGTGGGATAAATTACTACGCGGTGAGTTATTTACGCATTGCGGGCAAGCGAATGTGAACGCCGATGTGCACGGACGAGCGCTATTACAGCAGGACGTTGTGGCTTCCGGCACAGTTGGCGCTTTATGGCCGGGAACGGGTGTTACAAATGCGGTTTGTATTGCTAATCCTTGCGCGCATCCGCAGAATAGTGGAGTTGGGTGGACTACGACGTATACCGATGATGGGTACACGAATTGCTGGACTTTGTATACCTACAGTGGGCAGAGTGGAGCTGTTGGCGCAGGGCAGACTGGATTTGCATACGATGCTTCCAGTGGTGTTTCAGTAGTAAAGTATTCCATACCGAGTTGTATGCACTCAGGTGATACATTTGACAGTGTCTGCCATAGGGCTTGGTTCAGTTCTGGTACGAACATTTATAATGATGTGGTGAATGGTATTTGGACACTGAGTGCGAATGCTCAAACAGGTACGTTTACATTCACGGGTACGCAATTAGGAACTGGCTCGCGAATGTGGCTTAGTGTTGTGCCAGTAATGGCTGCATCGGGGCATGGACTGACTGAGCAGCCACGGACGATACACGAAGCGTGGAATATTGAGAGTGGGTTTGGAGGGCCAGTTGCAATTGCAAAAGCGCGGTATGAGAGTGAACGGCATAGCGGTATGTTCGAGGTGGAAGATTTGTATCGTAGGCATACATACTTAACCGGTCACGGACCGTGTACAGCGGATCAAGGTGCAAGCGGGTACGGAAGTGGATGTACCACCGATAGGTTATTGCGGACTACGCTTGATTGCGTATGTACCGAGACGGGATTTGTTGACAGGGCCGAATGCTGGTACGCGAAGTTATATGTGCGAGGGAACGCGGGTGTAGATATAGGTACGGGGTATAGCCATAGGCCGCTGTATTCTGCAACAAACAACAAGTGGTCCTTCAGAACAACGCTGTATGGTCAGAATGACCGAGAGATAAAGTGGATACAGCAAATGAATCGCGTAGAAGCTGGTAGTCCGCAAGGAACTGGTGGTGGGGTGTTGTTCATAAGTGGAATCACACTGGATAAATCAAATGGGCTTATCTCCCTTTATTTCAACGATCACCCTGCATCAGGGCAGACGCTTGAGTTTGTATGCGAAGTTGGCGAACGGCAGATAGGTGTGCGTCCGTATGCCAAAGGGATAAATCAAATGGCGAAGTGTTCGGAGGTGTGGTGTACCACGAGTGGTAACGGTGTACTAACGGACTTCTACTTTGAGACGAGTGGATATATATTCGGCGCATCGGATAAGATCGTTAGTGAGGGAACGGCGAGTGGATATATGTGCTGGCAAGGGGATGATCCAGCGGCTACGCTTCTCACGGGTGTTGATGTGAGTCTTGTCGCACGCCCGTTCCACAACGTTCTGCTGGTTCGATTAGCAGCTCCATTGGCAGCTGGTAAGCAATTGATGGTGAATGTAAAGGAAACCTGGGCCGTTGATCCAAACGGCGGGCAATTTGGTATATGGTACGATTACGTTCCGTATCAAGGGCAGTCAACGGAGATAAAGGCCACGTTGCTTGAGAGTGACGAGTGCATGTGGAATAGTATTCTCGGACCGCAAATGAGTCTCCGTTATGCAGAGGATATTGCCGGTGCCGCCTATCGGTTGCCAATTGGTTCCGGTCAGCAAGAATATTGGCTTGAGGAAACATCTCCCAGCGCGGTAAATTACAAGGGGCTGGCGACTGGAACCCCGTCGTCGCCTACGCCTATTGGTATGATGCGTCATACACAAAATTGGGCTTACGTAGGGGGTGGGAGTGACTTCCGGTTCTTCGCACCTGCGTCGAGACTGAATGTAGAAATCTGTGGTGGTGTAAGTGGGGGGAGAGGGAGAACCGGCTGGATACGGCGTGGCAGCAGTGACGAACCAATTGTGGTAACGGCTGAAAGTGACCTATACGCCTCCGCTTGCCACCTCAATTATACACTTGGCCTAGTACGTGTGTGGAATTGGTCATCGTTTGAAACTGGTAGTAGCGAATTAACACTCGGTGCTACGTTGGGTACGTTTACTGCTGGTGAACGTATATCAGGTACAACTAGTAACACGTTCGGATACATAACTGACGTGCAAACCGTTGGGACGGTAACAATCCTGAGTGTAAACTTCATCACGCCGCAGTCCGGGTTTTCTATAGGCGAGACTATCGTGGGTTTGACGAACGGTGGTACAGGAACGCTTGGTTCGGCTACTTACGTAAGCCAGTGCCCAGTTGTGACTCCATGTCTCGCACTTGTCGTGGGTTCTGCTTGGCGCACAGACAAAGACCCCGGATTTATCGGTAGTGAGGATAGTTCATACGCCGATACAGACGTGGTTGACTGGTTCATTGTGCCAGGGCGAAAATTGATACATCAGGACGTGGAGTCTATCCCGTGGAAGTTCCCTGCGTAGTGCGATAGGATGAGTTGTGGACAGGCAACTATCGGTACATTTCCGGTTAGACGAATTCCTGCGGTCGCGGCATTATCCCGCTATAGCAGCGCGGATGCGTCCAACACAGAGGGAGATATATAGGTTACGATTATTGTGCCATACGGTTCTGGAGCCGATTCGTGAATACGTTGATAGACCGATTACGATAACGTCTGGATTTAGATCACTTGAGTTGAATAGTAAACTGCGCGGTTCTTCACGTACATCGCAGCACCTATACGGAGAAGCAGCTGATTTGGTGATCGCCGGTTGCGATTTGCTTGATGTGTTTGGCTTCGCCGTTAGATTGCCGAACGCGTATCAGAGGATTCTTTATCTGACATCCACGACCGTTGCCAGGCCAAGGTTCATGCACTTATCAATCGTACCTAGCGCGGTTGATAAAGTTCCGCTTCTGGCACTGAAGCACTCAGGACGATATATTCCCTGTACAGTGGATGGGTGGTTAGAGAAATACCGAGAGATATGTAGGCACAGCTAATATCTGAATTTGTTCCCATAGAGGTCTATTTTTTTTTGTTCGGTATGGTTATCCTCGCTCACTTTCGAGACCAACACGCGTGTTTTTTCTTCTCGTATCCATTTGTGTGCCATAATCCACGCATCAGCCATATCTCCACCGCGATCATTGTCCAAACCGCCGTCTTTTTTCGGATCGTAAATTTCAGGAAATTGTTGATAAGTAGCTAACTTTCGTAAGCGTTTTTTACTGCCTCGCGTCCAAACGTTGGAGATAGCCACAAGTCTTGATGCAGTCTCAGGCGAAAACCCGCGTAAATATGCCCAAATAGCCCCGGCGGCAAAGCCCCATACTCCAAACCCCGATTTGCGCTCAGGGTGATGAGTGCGGGTCTTCCCGTCTGGTATCTCGACAAGAATCCTGTCCGGGCAATAGTTATTGACGTATCCGGCAAGTTTTTCCAGTTGCCACGACATGCGTAAATAATATGGGACCGGTTCCCCCTTTATGGTTTTCGGTGGGTTGATAGTAGCACACCAAAGTAGTTGCTCGGAGTCGTAATCGGCACCTATGATACCCGTTTTTGTAGACGATGGGTCAATTGAGATTATTAGCATTGCGTAATCCCTTTCTTCCTATATAATATCTGATAAAAAATCGTCACTATCGTCAATAACTGGTTTGACGGGTTTTGGCCGTGGACCTTGTGTTTGCCCTTCTTCATAAGATCGTAACTTGTGTTCATCGCGATACCATTGCAGGCGTAGGGGTTCAGGGTGGCCGCCGGGGACCAGGCGAGCCTTTGTGATGTGCATATAGGTTGATGGTGCAATAAGGTCATAGTCGCGCACGAGTTGTAATATCGTATCGGCTGGATAATCGGCGGCGTATTTGATTCTGCCGGACGTGGGTTTGCTTTGCCGTCCGTCCTGCTGTTGCCGCGAAAGAGCTGATATACAGATCACACAGCAATTCATTTCTGTGGCTATTTGCCCCTTGAGCCTATTGGCGTTTTCTTCCACTTGCACGTTTTTCCCCGCTTGCCCCATTCCGCGAGGAGACGGCATGAGTTGGAGATAGTCCACGATCACTATATCCGGTTTACAATCTTTCAGGGCCAAATACTTGGCGTAAGTGTAAATAGATTCGATTGATAGCCCTTGTTGTGGCGAAGAAAACCAAATATTACAATCTGCGGCCAACGCGCGTATTTGCTCAAGGTGTTCTTCCGGCTGTTCTTCGGCATCAGGTTGCATTAGGTTTACGTGCAGGTGAGCCGCTAGCATTCGCATCAGCACATGTTCAGCTGGCATTTCACCTGAACAGAGAAGGACGTTTGCGTTCTCATGTAGGGCGGCGTGCCAAGCCAATTGTGCCCCAATTTGCGATTTGCCGCTTTCAGGTTTACCTCCTATCAGTAAGAGTGTACCGGGGACGAGGCCGAGAATATGTTTATCGAGCCAGTCTATGCCGGACGGTATACCAACAACCGATTTGTCTCCTCGTAATGTTGACGTTACATGGCGGTGAACGCGGTCGAAAACATCTCTTACGTGCTCAACGGGTGAACCGTAGGCCAATTCACGTATACCCGCTAGAACGTGTTGTGTCGAATCGAGCACGCTGTCAGGCGAACTATCCAAGTCGTCTATATTGCGAATAGACGATTGCAGGATTGTTTTGATCTCTCTACGTTTCCAGGCATCGGTAATCTGCGTAAAGGCATCTTTTGTGTGCTCAGGCGCGATTGCCATATTGAGCAAGCCCGTGAGATACGCATCCCCGCCGCAACTTGCGAGCTTGCCCGTTTTTTCCAATTCTGTGCAAACGCTTAGATAATTGACTAAATTCCCGCGAGCGTGTATTTGCCGGATAGCATCCCAAATATCCTGGTTGTTGCGACTTTGGAAACGCTCTATCGGTACGTCAGCGTATTCGGCCATGATCTTGGGCCATTGGAGGCAAGCGCTGAGAAATAATTGCTCAGCGCGAGCAACGGTTGTGAAGTAAGTCCTGGTATCCATAGGGTTTGATTACCTCTCGCGTTCAGGGTACATGAGCGTGAACAGGGCGTCCGAGTCGTCTATTGATGGTACGACGGTTTTCTCACCGTGCATAAACTCAATACGCCTCATCCGCTTCTTGCTGCGTCCAACGAACAAAGACCCCCCCTTGTCTTGTCCCACATATATCCACTTTTTACTCCCGTCTCTCATTTTCCGTTTAATGTAGGCGGTTATTTTCACGGCCGTCCTCCCTTACCGCAAACGGTTCAAGGTGTGGTTTTCGCAAATGTCGGTAAAATATCCCTTACGATTCTCGATTTGTTTCACAGTCGTACTCCTCCTTCTTACTGATAAATTCTTTCTCTATTCCATCGGCCATACGTTCAAATGATTGCATGAGTTTTTCGAGCACTTTGCACGTAGCGTCTAAATTGGCTACGAGTCCCTTCCACTGTTCGAGTTGTTCATTGTAGTTTTCCATGTTACGCTTCCCGTTGCTAATGTGTGTTGCAAGACTTATGCCAATTCCGTAACCATCACTATTGGGCGTAGTTACGGTGCCGACAAGGTGCTTACCGTGTCGCGCAATGTGACCTTGATGTCTCATTTTGTGACCTCAAGTGGCGCTAGCCAATCTAAAAGACTGGGTAATATTTCGTATTCGATCACGTCCGAGACGACAAGATCGTTCTCGTTTTTGATACCAGCACAGAGCGTATTCAGGTTTGATACGATAGATTCCAGGATCGTGTTGTCCATAACGGGCCGTTTAGTACCGTCAACCAGCGTAGTTGTAAGGGTGAATGGTACTGTCTCAAGCAGAGCCATGAGAAAAAGCGCTAAATGTAATAACCCATTGGCGAAGTCTTGCTTGCTCAAGTTTTCCGTGCAGTTTGTACCCATGTTCGTGAGCAGGGTTATTAGTGTTTCGTGTTTACTTAGCCAATCATCGGCTACTTGCACTTCCGTGACAGTCATAAGGAAAATGGGTAAGCGAGCATCCGATAGGGTGGAATCGTACAAGAGGGGTGCAGAAAAGCTCCACTCGTCTTGTTTTGTTCCCGCCGGTGCTACCTTATCACTTACGAGCAGTAGGCGATTAGGCCGGAGATATGACTGCTCAATTGATAAGAGTGCATGGCGGTAGTTGTGAACATCGCCACCGAAGTTCAACCTATGCCCATCTAGCCATATTTCCCCATTGCGCGCTTCAGGCGGATAAACAGGAGGGGTTTTAGCCCATTCTGCGTCCCTTAATATATTAATATGATCTATATATATAGAGGCGCCGGGATTTGGCTTGTCTTTCTTGGTTTTTTTAGGGGTTTTTTTCTTATCTCCTTTGCCCGTACCGTACAGCCAATCTTGAGCAAGATTGCGTAGTTGAGATTGGACGCTATCAATTTCGTCATTGCGTTCACAGGCAGCCAGCCAATCTTCCTTGACGTTATTACACCAATTAACTAAGAAGCCAATACTTTGATTTGACAAGTCACATAGGTTGGACAAGGTGCCGGCGTTATGAGAATAGCGAGCGCAGAGCATTTTACGAGGTGTGTCGAGGATAAGAGAGATAGAGAGCATGGTAGAGCCTTTCAGTTATCGCCTTTTTCTTTAATTTCAGACCAAGATTTCAGTACTGGGGAGAGAGCGAGATAAACATCATCGAGGATCGTATCGTTTCTATCCACCACTTGATCGCAGAGGATGGTAGCGAGTTGATCGAGAACAAGGAGATATTGAGAGTAGGGATATTTAGAACGT
>Ga0164310_10001634_pt1 | contig 12828 bp, 12 predicted proteins | sample GuaBasSedimGuay1_FD_121795 | JGI IMG/M metagenome (GOLD analysis project Ga0164310, IMG submission 121795) | Subseafloor sediment microbial communities from Guaymas Basin, Gulf of California, Mexico - Guay1, Core 4569-9, 0-3 cm | ecosystem: Environmental > Aquatic > Marine > Hydrothermal vents... | reverse complement strand
GAAGGGATCCCAGTACCTATATTCTGTATCTCCAATTTTGATTAATTTCTCATTGTACACACTTTCACCAGGAATGAGATTTTTTGTGTACAGACTGTCATCTTTTCTTATAACGTTTTCCATCAATTTTTCTTTTCATTGAACATTTATATAATTTTTCCTGATATTTTATAGTTTTTAATCCTGCATTCAATAATAGAAAACTTCTTTGACTATACATTCACATATTTTTTTTCTGTAATAATTCTTCATATGATTTACAGATAACTTTATCTTTTGTGAAACATATTTTCATACATTTATAACGTAAGAAGAGGCAATACTTCTTCGTTTTATGTTGCAAAATTTTAAACTCTATAGACAGAAAACTTTATAAAGGCAGATTACAAAAAAGCATTAAATATGAAAATTTTGTATAAAAAAATAAAGTATTTGAATAAAAATGTCAATTGGAGGAGAGAGAATGAAAGTACATAGTAGTGTATTGGAACTGATAGGAAACACTCCCATGGTAAGATTGAATAAAATTACGGAAGGAGTGAATTCTGAGATCGTTGTAAAACTGGAGTATCTCAATCCAAGTGGAAGTATAAAGGATAGAATAGCTCTTGAAATGATCGAAGAAGCAGAAAAGACAGGCAAACTCAAACCTGGTTACACAATAGTGGAGTCAAGTACAGGGAATACAGGGATTGCCTTGACATTTGTAGGAACTTTAAAGGGATATAATGTGAAAATATATGAAACGATCCCCGGGCAGGTAGGAAATGAAAAAATAAAAATAATGGAAAATCTGGGTGCAGAGGTAAATGTAATCAGGCCAAAAGATATGGAGGAACTAAAGGATAAAAGTGTTCCTGGAGCAGAGGTGGAACTCCCAGGAAGACAGATATGTCTTAACTTAGAGAGACAGGATCCAAAAGTATGGTGGGCTAGACAATTTAGCAACCCCTATAATGTAAAAGCCCATCACATCACAGGAAAAGAAATCTTAGAGCAAACAGATGGAAAAGTAGATGTATTTGTTGCGTCCATAGGTACGGGAGGAACGTTGATGGGAATTGCAGAGGTATTGAAGAAAAAAATACCAGAGATTAGAGTTGTGGGGATACAGCCAGCAAGTTCTAAAGAACCCATGATCCCGGGAAAACCTTTTCCCAAAACCGAGATTAAAGGGGGTATTGTTTCCGATATGTTAGAAAAAAAAGGACTTATCGATGAAATTGTAAAAGTTACAGACAGGGATGCCGTTAATATGACATATAGACTATGGAAAGAAGAAGGATTATATGCAGGAGTATCTTCTGGTGCAAATGTATATGTGGCTCTAAAAGAGGCTAAAAAATTAGAAAAAGGAAAAAGAGTAGTTACAGTTCTTCCAGATAGCTTGGATAGATATTTTAGTGAGATGAGATATGTTACTTAGGGGAGATATTATCCTGAATAAAAAATTTTTTTTATTAATATTCTTATTTTTCTTGCTATCTGAAGTATACAGTAATCCACAAGAAAATTATATCATATCTACAGGTAAAAATTACACTATAGAAACCTTAGAAGGATATTTAATAAAAATAAAATTTGAAAAAGTGGAGAATGTAGGCAATATTATTGATTTTACTGCTCGAATAGAAAACATTAATGGACCTTTTATTCTAATCTGTAGAATTGTTCCAGATGAAGAATTTAACTGGATTAAAATTGATAATCCAAAGTTTGAATCTAAAATAGAAGGAAAAAAACAGGTTTTATTAGCTAAAATTTCTGTAAATTTAACAAAGGATAAAAAAGAAATCGAAGAGATACCTCTCTACATCTCCGGTATATACAGTGGGTGTGAGGGGGGCTGTGATAGTTTTCTAATAGGTCCTTTCATACTTAAGAGTCAGATAAATACTAAAATAAAAATTTATTATTATCTTGCATTTGGAGTATTATCCATATTAATTCTGTCATTTTTACTTTTTAAAAATTATCATAAATTGTAAAAAATAGTAATTTAAAAGAAAAAGGTTTATAAATAGTTATGAAAAGTATAAGTAGGTGATAAAAATGTATGGTTGGCGTGCTAAGTTAGGTGTTATGGTACCATCGGGAAATCGAGTAGTAGAATCAACGTACCATGATGTAAAAATAGAGGGCGTTGCCTTTCACTACTCAAAGATCTCAATAAAAAATGATACAAGAGAAGAAGTGGAAAATATGATAAATCAGGTGCCTAGAGCCTCTGAAGAACTTGCAGATGCAGATGTTGACGTTATTTCCTTTGCATGCACAGCAGGAAGCTTTGTAGGTGGATTGGGATATGATCAAAAAATAATAGAAAAAATAGAACAAAATACAGGAATAAAAGGGACAACAACATCAACATCTGTTTTAAAAGCTCTAAAAACCCTGGATGTTAAAAAAATAATTATAGCAACACCATACGAAGAGTGGATAAATGAAAGAGAATTCGAATTTTTTCAGGAGCATGGATTTGATGTATTAAGTATAAAAGGACTTGGATTTCTAAGAGCTGAAGATCAGGCAGAATATCCTCCAGAGAAAATATATAAAATGGTAAAGGATATGTATACAAAAAATGCAGATGGAGTATTTATAAGCTGTACAAATTTTAGAGGTATGGATGTTATTGATGTGTTAGAGAAAGATCTAAATGTACCAGTGGTCACCAGTAATCAGGCTACGCTATGGGATATGCTGAGAATTGCTGGTATAAATGAAAAAATTGAAAAATATGGAAAACTTCTAAAAGAATTTTAAAAATTTCTTTTATTTTTATCTATCGAAAGTAATTCTGCGAATTTTTTTATGTTTTTGAGGTTTTCTATTTTCTCTATTACATTTATGATCTTTTCAATTTTTTTCTCCTCCAAAACCTCAAGTGTCAACTCTTTAAATTTTCTTATCAGGTCATCCTTAGTAAAATTGCCGGGATCACCCTTACATTTTTGCACAATTTCTTCTATTTCCTCTCCATTTTTCATCTTTAGTTTCAGGATCACACCTGAAGGTTCTTCTGAGATTTTCTTAAGTTCTTCACTTCCATCAATAAGTTTGATTTTACTCATTAACTTTTTAATTTCATTTTTATTCATCTTATTCCCATAAAATTCATCTGGAGAAGATCTTTTATGTACAATGGCTGCACTAATGGCATATTGCATGCTTAGGGTAGCTGCAAATTCAGTCGTAGGATTTGGATTATCCACGGTATTTATTACTACAGGATAAGTTTTTATAATAACTTCTTTTATTTCCGAAGGGTCAATCTCTTTTTCTTGAACTATATTCAGTATGGCATCAGTTGCAGGGTGAATGTATCTGCAAGTAGGATAAAACTTAAAATAAATATTTAAGATCCTGTAGTCTTCTCCAAGCCCCTCCTCTATTTTTTTGAGTGTATAGTTATCAGAGTAGGCTCTACAAAACCCTTTTCTACCTTCCAATATCTCGTGAGATCCATTAAACCCTTTTTCTGCGAGAAGAGCAGATTGTATGCCTGCCTGGCATGCATGGCCGGTATTTAAGAATGTGCTCATTGATCCATCATGAACAAACTGTTCCAATCCTGCAGATTGCATTGCCGCAGATGTAATAGCATCTGTCATAGCATTATTATCTAAGTTTAAAATCTTTCCTGCAGAAATAGCTGCTCCAAAAACACCAATTGTACCATTTGGGCTAAATCCTCTCCGATTATGAGATGGATTTACCGCATCTCCGATTCTTATACTCCCTTCATTTCCAGCCACAATGGATGTAATAAATTCCTTACCAGATATGTTTTCTTTCTCTCCTACAGCTAAAGCCGCAGGTATGATAACACAGTTTAAATGTCCTATGGATGTCATTTCGCCATCATCCATCTGGAGCGTATGTCCAATTGCACCATTTACCAGTCCTGCATTGGCACATGAAGTTTTGAAACTATATCCCATAACAGTAGACTCCTTTTTTCCACCAATTTCTTTTATATATTTAACAAGAATCTTAGAGGGTTCCAAAATTGATGCCCTCAAAGAAACACCTACTAAATCCAAAATACACATTTTAGAGATCTCAATTACCTCTGAGGGTAGATCCTCAAACTCCAGCTCAACAAAATAGTTTGCAATTTTTTCAGCTATACTCTTCATTTTTATCACCTAATTATACATAGTTGTATAGGTTTTTAAAATTTTTGACATCTGTTGTAGAATATGCTGACATATTGTATATAAACTTTTCGGTAAGAGGTATTTAATAATCCTGACGTTAAGAAATTATTTTTATTAATTTTAAATATTCAAAATTAAATTTTTAAGTTTATATTATTTCGGACTATTCGTGTATTCAACTAATTCTTTCAATGTTTTCCAATCCTTATTTGGATGTAAGTTTCTTTGGTTCGTTCTTGAAATATGAAGAACAGTATAAGATTGTATATAGTTATAATTAGTTATTAAATAATTTAAATACTTATGCAATTCATAAACATTTTTGCTCATCACGATCATGACTGCCTGAAATTCTCCCACAGTAAAAAAAGAATCCATTACTTTGAGATCTTCTGTATCTAATAACCCCTCCTCTATCCTTCTTTTCAAAAGTTTGTAGTCCTCTTCTGTGAAGGGTGCACATTTTCCAAGGACAATATAGGTATCAGCAATTTTTTCAGTCGCCAAGCTGCAACCATATCCTAAAATGATATTTTTCTTTTCATATTCCAAAATATAATTTTTTACTGTGTTGTGATGCATTCCAAGTTTTTTGGCTATAGTAGAGAACGAACGGGTGCTATCTTTCATGAGTTCTTCTAATATTTTCTTTTGTTTTTCATCTTTCTGTTTCATTATAGTACCTCCTTGCTAGTAACTGTTATCTTATATATCCCTATTTATTTAAAGATTTCGGTTATCTCTACGAACATAAAATTACAAATTACCAAATAAAACTAATTATAAATTAAAATAAAAGTGAATTTACGAAGAATATTACAGTCTATAGTTATATACCTCAAACAATGTTTTTTTCAATTCTTCTATCTTTGGTTTTATCACAGGAATGGGCGATAAGTATTTTTCTGTAGGACTTATATCTTTCAGCCCCGAACCTGTGATTACTGCAACAACTGTGTCATGAGCATCCAAACTACCCTCATCTTTTAATCTTTTTACAGCAGCTACAGAGGCGGCCGAAGAAGCTTCTGGAAAAATTCCATCTTTGCCCAGTATTGATTGCATTTTTAGAAGCTCTTCATCTTCCGTTGATACAGCTCTACCATTGGATTCCTTTATAGCATACAACCCCTGATATGTACTCAGAAAACCTGCTATAGATAGAGCTATGGATGATTGGGGTTCAATTTGTCTTGGGTAGTTCTCTCCTTTTTCCAGAGCTTTTTCTAATATACCGAATCTCTCAGCAGCAATCATTTTAGGTGTTGAATCCACAAATCCTATAGATTTAAATTCTTTAAACCCTTCCCATTCCCCTACTAGTCCATTTGCATAACAGGTAGGCTGTGCGACCCAATCAGGAACTTCCCATTCTAACTGTTCACATATCTCATAAGCTATTGTCTTATACCCATCCTTAGCAAATGGATTTGATCCTACAAGTAAGAATTTACCATTATCAAGGAGATGAACATAATCACCAGTTAATGCCCATCCATATTTTTCTATGCATTCGTTCATAAGAATCCATCTTTCTATAGAAGTAGAAGTAGCTATTAGCATAGGGTGATATATTTCCATTGAGACTTTCATGGCTGGAGAAGTATACTTAAAAGTAAATATGACAGAATTCATTCCAGCTTTTGATGCATATGCAGCTGTAGAGGCACCATGATTTCCAGAAGTCGAGATTGTAACAGTTTTAAACCCCATTTCTAGTGCTTTAGAAACAACAGAAGAGCATAATCTATCCTTAAATGACCATGTTGGGTTTACAGATTCATTTTTTACATAAAAATTTTTTACTCCAATATATTCTCCAGTCTTTTCACATTTAACAAGTGGTGTAGATCCTTCTCCTAAAGAAACAATATTTTTTTCATTCTCTACAGGAAGAAATTCTTTATATTTCCACATAGTATTATCTTTTCTTTTTTCCAGAGTTTTTTTATCTACTTTTTCAGCTATCCCATCAATATCATAGACTGAAACAACGTTTGACACAAAATTTTCTGTTTTGCAAGCTTCACAACCTTTGTATATCCATTCATCAGGAGGGTATTCCTTTCCACAGTTTATACATTTTTGTTTTATGAGATATCCCATTTTCTCACCTTTAACTCGTTCATAATACAAACAAATCACGATCTATAGAAGTTAGCATTTTATATCCATTTTTTGTAACAACTATTTCATCCTCTATCTGCAATCCTCCAAATCCAAACTCGTAGAAAGGCGTTTCTATACACATTGTCATATCCTCTTTTAATTTCATAGTATTCCATGGTGCTAAAATTGGATAATCGTATACTTCAATACCTATACCATGACCCACATGATGTCTCTCATATTCCTTGATAGTCTTCTTTACAGTTTTAACTCCGATATCAAAAAGTTCAGAAGCTATAGCACCATCCCTGATATTATCTAATATTTCTTGTTGACCCTCTACGATTGCAGCATAATATTTTTGCTGCTTTTCTGAAGGCGTTCCTACAATCGCTGTTCGTGCTATATCTGAATAATAACATTCATAAGTGCATCCTAGATCAAATCTGACTAATTCTCCTTTTTTCAATTTCCTGTTGGACGGTTTGGCATTAGGGTAAGCTCCATTAGCGCCAAATCCGATCAGAGTGAATGCTGGGAGAGCATTATTTTCTATTAATTCCTTTTCAAATATTTTTTGTAATTCAACTTCTTCAACAGATTCTTTTATTGATTCTATAGTTTTTAGTAAAGCTTCTTCCGTTATTTTTACGGATGTTTTTATTTTCTTAATTTCTTCTTTTGTTTTTATTGTTCTAATTTCTTTAAATATATTAAAAGCTTCAAAAACTTCAGATTCAGATAATTTCTCTTTTATAAGATTGTATTCAGAGTACGTGAGTCCTCTTTCATCTATACCTATTCTTAAGTTTTCACCGTATCTTTCCTTTACAGTACTTAATAGGATATCAAAAGCATTTTCTTTCCATTTGTTATTCTCTATTTGTTTTAGATATCTTTTATCCTTTGGGGTTAATTTTTCTCCTGGCACAAAATTAAAGTTTCCAAAAGTCAAAATTTCACCGGGTAGTTTATTCATGTCAAAAAGTCTATCTGCTTCACCTATGGGCAAAATCATGACAGGGGGTATTTTTTTATCTTTAGATATCACTGAAAATATTAGGGTTCCTTTGAGCATCTGGTGTGTCACACTTCTAAATCCAGTTGTATATGTAACATTTTCAGGTGTTGTCGCTATGAGAATATCTATATCTCTTTTCTGCATTTCTCCTTTTATGTGGGCAAGTCTTTCATCCATATTATCATCTCCTATTCTATGTGATTAAATACTATACAACTATTTATAAACTTTTTCTTTTTTTGACATTTTAACTCTATGAAATGTTATTTTTATAACAAAAATTCAGTGACCTAATTCTTTCATATTTTTCCTTACTAAGTGTAAAAACAAAGAAAAAGAGTTTTTTTAAATTTATTTGTTATAGATATAAATAATTATTTTAGCTATAAATATAAACTAAATTTAGTATCAAATGGCAATTATAAAATCAAAAAACTAAGAATAAATAAAAACTGAGACCATTTGGGAATACTGTTTGTGCTTTGTTATTCTATTTTTCGTTTTTAATAAATCAATATATTTTAAGAAACTAACTTACTTTTAAAACTACCGAAAAATTTATAAACTCATGATGTAATTGACATTTACAGGCATTGAATTTTTACATATGACGTAAAAATTCAATGTCAGGATAAAACCAGAAGGAGGAGTTATAATGAAAAGAAAGGAGATGAAAAAGATATGGGTTGTCCTGACGGTAGTTTTGTTAGGACTTGCTGTACTTAGCGGATGTATAAGTGAAAAATCAACTACTACCACACCCACAGCTACAGAAACCAAGAAAGAGCCTATAAAGATAGGATTTTCACATCCTTTTACTGGACCAGCGAGTGAGCTTGGAGCAACAGTAAAAAGAGGAATAGATCTTGCGATAGAAGAAATTAACGAGAGTGGAGGTGTTCTTGGGAGACCTCTGAAACTTTATCTTGCAGATGATAAATGTGATCCCACAGAAGCTCCTAAAGCTATTCAAAAACTTATCTCTGTTGATAAAGTAGATTTTATCTTGGGTCCTCAATGTAGTTCGGCAGTTCTTGCTGTACTACCAATTGTAAATGAAGAAAAAGTACCCATGATTGTTTTTGCAGCAACAAGCCCAAAAATTACAGAACAGATAGGGGCAGGAGGATATGAATGGATATTCAGGATAAATCCCATGGATGCAGCAATGGGTCCACCCTTTGCCGATTTTGCAGTAAAACAGTTGGGTGTAAAATCTGTCAGTATTCTTGCTTTGAATAACGATTGGGGAAGAGGTAATGTTGAGGTATGGCAAGAGCTGTCCAAAGAACTGGGATTCGAGATAAAAAGTGTGGATTACTTTCAGTACGGTGACACAGAATTTACACCGATCCTTACAAAGATAAAGAACCTCAATGCTGATGCCATATTCCTGATAGCGGATTATCAGGAGGGGTATAATGTAATGAAACAGTACCATGAACTTGGAATGCATCAGATCATTTTGGGGAGAGGAGCAGTTGCAATGAAGCATTTCATTGAGATAGCAGGAGAAGATTTGGCAGATGGTATATACGGAATTAATTTCTATAGTATAAAAATAGATACACCGGAGCATAAAGAGTTTGTTGAGAAATTCAAAGAAAGATCAGGATATTTACCAGAAATAGGCGGAGCATGGGGATACACTGCAGTTTATGTTCTTAAAGAGGCAATAGAAAAAGCTGGAACTACTGATAGAGAAGCTGTTAGAAAAGCACTGGAAACAATAAGCCTTGATAACTTCTTGGGGCACATAGAGTTCGATGATCATCACCAATCCTGGTCTGATGTATGGATTACGCAGTTAAAAGATGGTGACGAAGTGCTGATTGCAAAAATGCCCACTTTGCCTTACAGAGAGATCTTCTATAAATCTTTAGAAAAGAAATAAATTTTTTATTTTTTTATTTTATACTTTTTATTCAAAATGATAAAAAGGTGTCATAGATGAATGGAAGCATAATACAATATCTCATAAATGGTGTATTTGAGGGCTCTGTATACGCAATGATAGCTGTAGGATTATCCCTCATATTTGGGATTTTGGAAGTAGTAAATTTTGCCCATGGAGAATTTTATATGCTTGGCGCTGTATTTCTGTTCGTTTTTTTCAAAATACTGGGAATGCCTTACTGGATTGGAGTTATTTTAAGTGTAATGTTCATGGCAGCATTTGGTGTTTTGGTAGAAAGATTAACAATACGTCCTTTAATTGGAAAAGGATGGTTACTGCCTATAATTGCCACATTTGCTCTCTCCCTTGGACTTCAGAACTTTATTATAGTAACCTTTGGCAGTACTCCAAAACCAGTAGTAACAAAATATGCCAATAATGTGATAGATATAGGAGGAATTTATTTTACACAACAGAGACTATTTATATTAATTTTTGCAATGACAGCTTTTGTATTGCTCCACATCTTTCTTAAAAAAACAAAAACAGGTAAAGCAATGAGAGCAATTTCTCAGAACAGAGATGCAGCTCAGATTGTGGGGATAGATACAAATAAAATATATATGATCACATTTGCAATAGGCTCTGGACTAGCAGGACTTGCTGGTGCGATTGTCGGTCCTATATATGTTATATATCCTACAATGGGGGCACTTTTATCTCTGAAGGCATTTGCCTGTGTTATAATGGGAGGTTTTGGTAATGTGAAAGGTGCCATATATTCTGCTTATATACTTGGGATTATCGGGAGTTTAGGAGCTTCATTTGTTTCTCAAACATATAAAGATATTATAATATTTGCGGTACTTATTTGTGTGTTATTGGTACGTCCGCATGGAATATTCGGAAAGAAGGTGGGAATATGAAAAGACTCAAAGAATTATTTGTGGCAAGAGGATTTATTCTGTATATACTGTTTTTCATAGGATTGAGTATTGTACCTGTATTTACGTCTTCACGGTATATACTGAATATGTTGATATATTTTGGGATGTATCTTTTGCTCTCAATGGGATTGAACCTGATGATAGGAGGTGTAGGACTTTTAGCATTATGTACACCTCTGTTCTTTGGAGTTGGAGCATATACTTCGGCTATATTGACTACGTTCCATAATTTTCCATTTTTAGGTGGATTGTTATTGGGAATGGTATTCAGTGCAGTGGTGGCATATGTTGTTGGAATTCTTGCACTCAGAGTCTCTTACCATGCTTTTGCAATTATAACTTTGGCTTTCATGATAATTTTCCAACTTGTAGCATACGATTGGGTAAGTTTAACAAAAGGACCAATGGGCATTCCAGGTATACCCCGGCCTTCTATTTCTATACCATCCATAGGTACATGGACATTTGATACACCAACAGAACTATATTATCTTATAACTGTGCTGGTAATAATCAGTGTAGTTGTATTTTATAGAATACAAAATTCTAGACTTGGAAGAACATTTATCTCGATAAGAGAAGATGAACCATTAGCAGAAGCCTATGGAGTTGATTCTAAAAAATATAAAATAATCGCATTTGTGATTGGAGGCATATTCGGTGGCATAGCAGGATCGTATTACGCTCATTATGTAAAGTTTGTTTCACCTGAGATATTTTCTATGTACCTACTTACCACATTGCTTATCATTGTGATAGTAGGAGGTGCAGGGTATTTGGAGGGAGTGATAATAGGAGCATTCCTTTTCACAGTAATACCTGAAGCTTTGAGATTGGCACCGGAAATAAGGGACCTGATATATGCTCTTTTGTTAATAGTTATCCTCATTAAGGCACCTGAAGGAGTTTATGGTAGATATAAAGAAAAAATGCGACGTTTGGTATTACAGAAAAAAACAAAGGAAAAAAAAGGTGATCTTCATGAAGTCTCTGCTTGAAATCAATGATGTTTCTAAACATTTTTTTGCGATAAAGGCTTTAAACAAAGTTAATTTGGATCTAAAAGAAGGAGAGATACTGGGCCTCATTGGTCCTAATGGCTCTGGAAAAACAACATTGTTTAACTGTATAACAGGATTTTATATGCCCGATGGAGGAAAAATTTATTTTGAAGAAGAAGAAATTACAGGACTTCCTCCACATGAGATAGCATTAAAAGGTATGGTAAGAACTTTTCAGCTGGTTCATGTTTTCAGGAAAATGACTGTGATTGAGAATATGATCATGGCGCTCCAGCAGTTTCAAGATACCAGTGTTATCAATACTCTTTTTAGACCAAGATACATTGAAAAATTAGAGGAAGAAGCAATAGAAAAAGCAGAAAAAATTTTAGATTTTTTAGGAATATTATTCCTAAAGGATAATTATGCTTCAGAACTTTCTTATGGACAACAAAAGCTTTTAGAAATTGGAATGAGTTTAATGCCCTCGCCTAAGGTTCTTATGCTTGATGAACCAACAGCAGCAGTAAATCCTACGATGATAAATAAAATAACACAAATCATCAAAAAATTAAATAGTGAGAAGAACCAAACTTTCTTTGTAATAGAGCACAATATCGATTTTATTATGGATCTGTGTAACAGGGTGGTGGTACTTGATCATGGAGAAAAAATTGCAGAAGGAAAACCAGAAAAAATTAAAGAAGATCCTAAAGTAATTGAAGCGTATTTTGGTGTCTAAAATGAGCAGAAAAATAATATTACAGGTAGAAAATGTAGTTTCAGGATATATAGACGAGATCGATATTATTAGAGGAACTAGTTTCAATGTGTACGAATCGGAAATTCTGTCCATAATAGGTCCAAATGGCGCAGGTAAATCAACAATGCTCAAAACAATATTTGGAATCTTAAAGATAAAATCAGGGAGCATCATATTCAATGGGAAAAATATAACAAAAATGAATTATATTGAGAGACTAAAAATGGGTATATCATTTGTGCCTCAAGGACGTTGTAATTTTCCTATGATGACAGTCAAGGAAAATCTGGAAATGGGAGCCTTTATCCGAGATGACAATAATGTTCAAAGGGATATAGAAAAAATTATGGATAGATTCCCCATATTAAAAGAGAAGAAAAATGAATTGGCAGGAAACTTAAGTGGAGGACAACAACAGATTCTAGAAATGGGGATAGCTCTGACACTCAACCCAAAAATTTTGTTAGTGGATGAACCTACCTTGGGATTAGCTCCAAAAATTGTGTCCAAAATATTTGAGGAAATACTAAATATTAGAGAGATGGGCTGTACTATTATTATGGTAGAACAAAATGCAAGAAAGGCACTTTCAATCTCAGACCATGCGGTGGTACTGGAATTAGGTAAAAAGAGATTTGAAGGTACAGGAAATGAAATAGCAAATAGTGAAGAGGTTAAAAAGCTTTATTTAGGTGGTTAAAAAGGCGTCACCAACTTGAACAACTATGTATAATGGGGGAAGTTTCCTCCTTTTCTTCCCCCATTATACCTCTATCTTACATCTTTTTCTTTTTTTCTTCAATCATCCTCCACATCCGCATTTTTCAGATGAGAGAATATCCAGCATATACTCAATAGCTTTCCTGATGGCTTCACATTTCTTTGCTGACCATCTGTAGGATTCTATATAGTTTCCATTGTTATATG
>Ga0164310_10001633_pt1 | contig 12830 bp, 6 predicted proteins | sample GuaBasSedimGuay1_FD_121795 | JGI IMG/M metagenome (GOLD analysis project Ga0164310, IMG submission 121795) | Subseafloor sediment microbial communities from Guaymas Basin, Gulf of California, Mexico - Guay1, Core 4569-9, 0-3 cm | ecosystem: Environmental > Aquatic > Marine > Hydrothermal vents >... | reverse complement strand
CCATTTCCAGAGCGGCCATAGCTCGGTGAATAGTATCCGGTGCCTGTTCAGCGTCACCGCCGCAATACTCATAGGCGGACAGGGCCAGAATCGGGCGCAAGCGTTTGCCCCCGGCCATGACTGAGTAGCGCATTGCCTTATGGAGTGACCGGGGCTCACGGTCGTCCGAAGGAATGAATTCCTCAAGCAGGCGGTCAGTCAACTTACGGATATCAACCATATACTGGTGACCATCTATGGCAGCAGCCGGAGTCACTATCAGTTCTCTCCCTCGTCGAAATCTTTCTCAACAGTAAGTCCGTCTTTCTGCGCAATGATCTTGATTTTTTCCTCAGCCTGGGTCAGCTTCTCATTACAGAATTTCGCGATCCCCAGTCCTTCCGTGTACAGATCGATAGCCTTCTCCAGCTTTAGCTCACCGGATTCGAGTTGTTCGGTGATTTCCTCAAGCCGGGTCATCGCGGACTCATAGTCTTCTGGTTTCTTTTTCACTGCCATAATCTTCTACCGCTCGTCGCTGATTTCTTCCACGACCGACATCAAACGACCGTCTGTCAGTACCGTCTCCAGTTTGTCGCCTGCTGTAACATCCCTGCGGGACCTGACCAGCTTGCCATTGTCAGATGTCCGGGTTACAGTGTAACCCCGCGCGAGAGTCTTCAGTGGTGACAGAATCTCAAAACGGGACAAACTTAAAGATAAGCTATTTCGATACCGCTCCAAACGGTTTTTTCCGGCGGCCAGAAGCAGCCGGTGGCTGCCGTCAAGCTGCTGGCGGTACTGATTGATGATATCCAGAGGACGCACAAAAACAGGCCTGTTTTGTATACCCGCAAGTTCTTCCCTGGCCTGCCCAAGTTGCGAATTCAGGAGATTAGCCTGTAGACTCACAAGATCGTTGATCCGATCGGTAAACTCATCGAGAGACCAGACAGTAAGTTCCGCGGCTGCCGATGGCGTGGGAGCGCGAAGGTCCGCGGCCAGGTCTGAGAGGGTAATATCGATTTCATGCCCCACGGCAGAAACAACCGGCACGGATGATGCCGCAATTACCCGCACAGTGGTTTCAGTATTAAACGGCCAGAGGTCTTCGAGTGAACCGCCACCTCTGCCCACAATGATGATATCGATATCATCGCGCGAGTTGAAGTATTCTATCCCGGCTGCGATTGTCTCCTCGGCCCCATCACCCTGAACTTTGGCCGGGTAGACGATCAACTGCACCGATGGATTGCGACGCTGTGCTATCTGGATGATGTCCCTGATAGCCGCCCCGGTCGGGGATGTGACAATACCAATCCTCTGAGGATATGCCGGAAGCACCTGTTTGCAGTCTTCGTCGAACAGCCCTTCGGCTGCCAGCTTCTCATGCAACTGCCGGAATGCCAGTTCAAGTTCACCCACACCGACCGGCACCAGTTTGCGACAATTGAGTTGGTACTGGCCGCCTTTCTCGTAGATCGTGATGTCGCCGAAAGCGAGCACTTTCTGTCCGTTCTCAGGTTCAAACTTCAGATACTCCCCCACCGAGCGCCACATAACGACCTTAAGTACGGCGCGGTCATCTTTGAGCGTGATATAGCGATGTCCGGACGAATGGTGGTGGTAGTTGGATATTTCTCCTTCCACCCAGATTTGGCTAAACTGCTCTTCCATGGAGGTCTTGATCATCCGCGTGACGGCGGAAATGGTGTAGGCTTTCGGCTGCTCAATCATAGAAGCAATATGCTACAGAATTGCTGCCGCGCAATCAATAATAGCTTGTAAACTCGCAACATCCTTGACTTTGTCAGCTTCATTGACTATCTTAGTGAGTCAGCATTACAGACCCTTTGGGGAGATCAGAGTTGAGAAAAATACACTGGTACTATGTGATAGGGGTTCTGGTTACCAGTTTCGCTGTTCTACCGGATTGTGCTCTGGCCAGAAAAGGCGCTTGTTGTCATGACGACGGCTGCACCAGAGAAACGCACGCCGACTGCTACGAAATGGGGGGAGTGTATTTTGGCGACCGATCAAAGTGCGAACCGGGTCTCTGTGACCTGCGCTGTGGTGATATCAACTTAGACCACTGTATCGATGGCGCCGATCTGTCAACGTTGATTGATTATCTGTTTGGTAGACCTCGCCCAATACCCTATCCACAGCGAGTACTGGCTGATATCGATGAGGTGCCAGGAGTTACTGTTGGTGACCTCCAAAGACTAATGTATTCACTCTTTATCTTTCCCGGTTTTGACGTAAACTGCTCCATTTCCCCAGACACGGCCTTCCCGGTGTCTTCTGACACAGTGTTCGTGCGGAACGTACTTGTGCCGCCTGACGTTGACGAGTGGGCGGTTGAAGTCTGGCTCAAGACGGCAAGTTCCCCTGGAGTGAGCGGTAGCTACCTTTCGTTTGTCTTTAGGTATGGTTGCTCAGTGCCGTTTGCTCATCTTGACTCGATTACTGTTGTAAATGGCAATGATACACTTGTCGATACTGCGCGTTCCCGTGGAGCCTTTTTCCTGCGGAGCCAGCAGACCGGAAATACTGCTATCAAAGTTGCCGATCTGCATTTCTCCCTCTCGCCTTCAAGTATGCCACGGCTGATGAGGATACGACCGGCGGGTTATCCTCCGACGGATCACCGTACCCTGATAGTGAGAAATCACAGCGCCAGAAAGCAACCTCCCACTGCTGTGATCCCGGTAGTATTGGGTGAGAGTTGCTGTGTCCCGCCGTCTGATGGAGCCGATTTGGCACTCATGATTGATGGGCTGTTCATTGATCCTCACCACGGGTTTGACGGCGTTTGTCTTGATGAGGCCGATCTGGATTTCAGTTGTGGTCGGCCGTGCTTTGATGCCCGTCAGATCGACGGTCGCGATCTGACCTTGATGATTGATTTCCTTTTTATTGATCCCACGCGGAACCTTCCGAGGTGCGACGGGAACGCTCGACAAACGAAGAGCCAGTAAAAGATCCGACGAAGGGTAAACGGAGAGACCGGCTATCGCAGTACCTGCGCGGAGAAAACGACCTGTCCCATGCTTCCCTACCTCGCGGTTTTGGCAAAAACCACTTGCCAAAGTCGTTAATCTGCTTATATTTGGGTGAACTATTCACAGCGTGCACATGTTCTAACATAGAATAGTCCCTGCCTGAAATATAGAACTTGCAGATAAGTAAAGGAAAGGACCTGTCTATTATGGTTAAGTCTATCAACGTTACGCCTTTGCCGGTCCTGGCAGTATTTGTGATCTTACTCTCGCTCATGGCTGGAGCGGTGTTCGCAGATGCCGGACATGAGAAAATCGAAGCCGGCAGCGACTGGTGTGGAACCATGAAAATCTGGGAGCAAACACAGTTAGAATATTACGGAAAAGTATCAAAGGACTGTGCGGCGGAAGGCTCCTGTGATTATCCAATATGGCGAGACCCCTGGATTCCTGAAGTCGATGACGCAATCATGTACGTCCGGCTGGTAGTTCATGTTCTTGCTGAAGACGACGGCAGTAACGTGATTACCGATTCAGCCGAAACATGGGCTCAAATCGACAACCTCAACGCAGCTTATGCTCCGTGGCGAATCCAGTTTCTTGCTGAAGTCGATCAGATCAACTCAAGTCAGTGGCGGATTCTTGACGAAAACGAACAGAATACACTAAAGAACAACACCGCGTGGAACGCGGGATTGTATTTGAATGTATGGGCTACCGAGGTCACGTTCAATTACTCGTACGGTACATTTCCGTGGAGCCCTAATGCACAGAGCTCTACAGGCGGCGTTATCATGGGACATTTCCACTGGGAATATGGTTTGAGCAGTACTTTCCCTCATGAAGTGGGACACTGTTTTGGACTGTGGCATCCTTTCCACGGTGTGACAGAAGTCGGCTCTCAGGGCGGCCCCTGCGGTACTTGTGGTGAGTACCCCGGCTGCCCGAACCCGGACATGCGTGGGGATCTCTGTGAGGACACACCTCCAACTCCGTTGGTCGAGTGGTGCGGGGACGCGGGAGGCAACTCCACCTGCGGTGACCAACTCCCCTATGGATATACCATGCCGGAGAACTACATGGGCTATACTCCGAACGAATGTCGTACCATGTTCACGCCTCAACAGGGAGGGAGAATGCGCTGCTGGCTGGATGACGCTCTCGACAGTTGGGTTATACCATTCAATATAACCCCCGAAGAGGTTTTTGGACCGGCTCCGCTCGAGGTACAGTTCGATGCTATTACTCACAAGACGCCGACCAGTTGGGACTGGGATTTCGACGAAGGAGAGATCTCACACGAGCAGTCGCCGTTCCATACGTTTGCCGATCCTGGCCACAGGACAATTACAGTTGATCTTCACACCTCAGGTGACAGTTACCAGCGAGATTACCCCCACCTGATCTCCGCCTATGCAGACACTATGAAGGTTGCGGAAGTCTCCGGTGCTGTGGGGCAGGACGTTCGCGTGGACATCAATGTGCACAATTACCTGGAACTCAAAACCCTGACCATACCGTTCCACTGGGCTGATGGTCCTCTGCTCATCACCAAGGATTCCGTGGTAACCACGGGACTTCGCACGGACTATTTTGAATTAAAGACCCAGCTCAACGACTGGCCCGGCGATAATCGATGTACCTGGGAGCTCACCTGCTCAAATAGCGGTTCGCAACCCTACCTCGCTCCCGGAGACGGTCCGGTACTCAGTATTTGGTTCAGTGTTGATGGTGGCAGCGGTGGTTGCCCGGTAGATATCGAAGGCTACATTATCTGGGAACCAGGGTTTACAACGTATCCCGGCATGTATACGCCAGAGATCATCAATGGCGGCTTTGGCAGTGGTTGCTGCCTTCCGCCTTCGGTTGGTGATCTTGATCAGAGCAGTGGGGAAATAGGCTTCAATTATGACGGTGCTGACTTGTCGCTGATGATAAACGGACTGTTCATTGACCCGACGAATGGCTGGGATGGCATCTGCCTTGATGAGGCCGACGTTGATTTCAGCGCCCCCGGCAGACCTGTTGAAGACCCGTTGACAATCGATGGAGCTGATCTGTCGGTGTTGATTGACGCTTTGTTTGTGAACCCGGCGCACTTTCTACCGAGTTGCGATGGGACTCCGAATTATTGATGATTATTGGCAGGATCACAAAGGGGTCCCGCCCCTGTTGTTGTCGGAACCGCAGGGGTTCCGACCTACCGAATCTACTCGATGTCGCGACAGGCACAATGAGTTCAGGATACTCTTCACGCTTTTGGCCTGCATAACCTAGAATGGTAATCTTGCGGAACATACTTCGCACATGGCTGACGACAGGACTGCTGATTGTGGTCGGTGCCGGATTATGTTACGCTGAAGACTACTCCGAGCAGGTAATTCCAGGCAGTTTCGTAGTTAAGCTGACGTCCTCGGCTGACAGAACAGTCATAAAGAAAAACCTGGGGGATGACAAACGGCTGATAGAACCATCCAAACTTCAGGTGAATCATCGCTTTGTCGGTGGTGAAGCCTGGGATCGAGTATTGGTGCTTCAGTCCGAAGATACAACGATCAGTGTTGCTGATATCGAAGCCATTGTGGGATCTCAGAACATTGAGTACCTGGAGCCGGTTTACGTTCTTGAGTTTTTCGACTATCCTTCCGATCCCCTGTTTGGTTACCAGTGGTATCTCAACAACACCGGCCAGGACTACTTTGCAGTAGAACGCATTGAGGGGTATTACAATGATACTCTGAAGCTGGAGCATGGCACTCCCGGCAACGACGCCGGTATTGGATACTATTACGAACACCCACCAGCATCAACCACAAGTGTCGTGGTAGCGATTGTCGATTCCGGTGTTGACACGGAGCATCCGGAACTTCAAGGCAGATTCTGGAAAAATCCCGACGAGATACCGAACAACGGCCTGGATGATGATCACAACGGGTTTATAGATGACACCCTGGGCTTTGACGTCTCCGGTGATATCCCGACGTACTACGACCCTGTACCCGACAATGACCCTACCGACATAATCGGACATGGGACACACATCGCAGGGATCATCGCTTCCAATATCGACGGCGTAGGTATTGCGGGAATGACACCCGGAGCCGAAATCATGGCCGTAAAAGTGCGTCCTAACGCATCCAGCGTGATCGGAGCGATGGGTATTGTCTATGCCGTAGTAGCCGGTGCGGATGTGATCAACGTTAGCTGGGGAACTCAATTTGATGCCCGGGTGCTCCAGGAAGCGTTGGAGTTCGCTCGTGCCAACGGCGTGTTCGTCAGCATCGCAGCCGGCAACACGGGTGGTAATCACCTGATGTATCCCGCAGCCTTCGAGGATGCCTTCGCAGTCGCCGCATCGAACTCAAGTGGATATATAACCTGGTTCAGCACCTGGGGAGAGCACATCGACGTGGTTGCTCCGGGCGAACACATTCTCTCGCTGCGTGCAATCGGCACGGATATGTATGAGGCCACCGGCGAACCAAATGTGCACATCATCGGCGAAGACTCTTTGTACTACCTCGCAGGGGGGACTTCCATGGCCGCACCTGTTGCAGCCGGAGCGGCGGCAACCCTGTGGTCGCTGCGTCCCGATCTGACACTTGACCAGTTGGAGACAATGCTTCGAATGGGCGCGACGGATATGCTGGACCCGCTTAATGTCGGAGATAGCCTGCCAGGTCCGGACAGCATCAGTGGATACGGGCATCTGCATGTTCGCAACTCGCTCGTGCTTGCTGACTTCGGTGGCATCTACTTTGTGGAACCGATTCCTCGGAACAGATATGTGGGGCAGGTCACCATCAAGGCCGCTCCGATAGGCGGCTACGTGGGCGGCTGGGAGCTGGCATTCTCTTCAGCCACTGACCCTGACAACTGGCAAGAACTTGCCAGCGGTAGCAGCTTACCAACCGATTCAGTGCTGCACACCCTGTCACTTCCCGGCACGAACGGACACATTACCTTTCGCCTGACGGACAACTACGGAGTTGAACGCTTCGTTACCATTGTTCTCGTATCCGAGCAGTGTCTTGAGATCACGTCCCCCGAGGAGGGAGTAGAGTACACGTACAATGTACCAATAGAAGGGTCAATCCAGGGACAAGACCTTGACTCCGCTGCAATATACTATCGATACTCCGGCGGTCCGCTTGTTCTGTTGCATGAAACGACAGGAGAGTATTTCGATTCGTTGATCTTTAGCTGGAATGCCTCCGGCATCGATATCGGTGACTATACACTTTATCTATACGGCTACTTCCATGAGAACCTGGTAATCGATAGCATCAACTTTGTGCTGGCTTCAGCGTTTGCGGATGGGTGGCCACGCGATCTCACCGGACGCGCCGCTCTGAGCGCGGCCTGTGCTGACCTGGACAATGACGGCCAGAAGGAGATTATTGTCGGCACATGGTCCGGACTGAATGTCTTCCATTCCAACGGTGAACCGCTGGATTCCTTCCCGGCGCTGCCGGAGACAGATTTACGCTGCATTCCTGCTGTGTATGACGTTGACCGCGATGGCGAAAAAGAGATCATCTGCACCGGAGAAAACGGAATCTATGTATTCAACCATGATGGCAGTCTTGTCCCCGGCTGGCCGGTCAATTGTAAGACAGGGAGACGCGGATACGGGTTCCCGAACCCTACGGTCACCGGACTGAACGCCTGGGAAGACTCTGCTATCGTTATCGTCAATGAAGATGGCCATGTGATGGCATACGAGTTTGACGGATCACCATACTTCTACTCGCTGGAGGGATGGTTTGCATCGTTCAACAGCCGCCCGTATGTCTCGTATTTCTGGGGCGGCAACTCGGTGAGCGGCGTTGACCTTGACGGTGACAGCCGTAACGAAGTTGTCGTTACGTATTCCGCACTCAGAGGGCGAGCGGGTGTCGCGGTTTTTGAAGGACGAACAGGTCTACCGGCCTGGGACCGCCCTCTCCCCCACGTTCTCGTGGCCAATGTAGTCTACGGCTCTGTCCTCGCGGATCTAAACGGAGACGGTCTGCCTGAGATCATTACTTGCGGTTATGATTCCACGTACACTCGTACTCTCTGGGCCAAAACACACGGCGTTGATGACCTTGAGGGATGGCCAGTCCGGTTGCCGGATCTTGGCGGCTGGCGAGGTTCATATCCGATGGTGACTGACCTTGATCTGGATGGATCACTGGAAGTTATTTGCACTTTCTTCGATTTCGACCTGGGCACACTGTATGTTTTCAGAGCCGATGGCTCACCATACGTCTCGCACGAGGGGCGACCACCCGGCGAGGCTCACACTCTGCCGACAACATTCGGCACGGCAATCGTAGCCAATCTGACAGGTGATGAACATCCCGAGGTTATAATACGTTCGGGTTACTTCTTCCCCAATACGGGTCGGGAGCAGATACACATTCTGGATTACACTCTCTCGCCGATACCGGGCTGGCCGGTAGCCACGCCGACCTCACCCAGCACTGTTTTTTCGACACCGTACACACCGATGGTGGATGATATTGATGCTGACGGCCTGGTAGAGCTGGTAGTGGTCAGTGAGGGCAGCATTGTCTATGTCTGGAACTTTGACGCCCCTGCCAACAACGGCGCCAACCGCGGGCGACTGCTTCAAGATAACCTCAACAGCAACCTATACCCGGTTCAGAGCGATCCAACTGCTGTTGATGAAGAACTCGAAAACAACATTCCTCACGAGTTCAGCCTTCAACAGAACTACCCGAACCCGTTCAATCCGACCACAATTATCGCCTTTGATGTTCCCGCGAGAACGCACGCAACGTTGGAGGTCTTCAACATTCTCGGACGACGTGTGACCACTCTGGTCGACGGAGATCTGCCTGCCGGTCACTACACTGCTGAATTCGATGGCTCACAGTATGCTTCCGGAGTGTACTTGTACCGCCTGAAGACCGGTGATCACGAATCCGTGAGGAAGATGGTGTTGCTGAAATGAGAGCGTCGGTAGCCATACTCGTTTTCATCTTGCTGACAGTCAGTCCCACGCAAGCTGAGTTTCCGAATTATCCGGACTACTCATTGCTGTGGAACAGTTTCTCTTCAGTGAGAGTTACAAACGGGTATGCTCTTGCGACCACCGATTTCGGTCTGCTTGTGATGGAGTATAACACCGTCAATGAGCAGTACGAACCTGTACGGCACCTGGAGTTGGAGACACAACCGTTCACGAGTAAGTTGGACGGTAATGTCCTGTCCATACGCAGCTATGCCGATATTATTTACTTCGTTGACGTCTCTCATCTCCCCCAGGTGAATCTCCTGGGGCAAGCCAACATCGGATGCGATTTCTACGATTTTACGCTATCAGGACAGAATCTGTACCTGGCCGTTGGTTTCGAAGGTGTCAAGCGATATGAACTGACCGACTACAATGAGCCGCAGTACCGCGACTCCAGCATGATCGGTATTCACTGCACCCAGATAGAAAGCGAAGGCAACCGGTTCCTGGTACTTGATAACTACAATGGAATCCTTCGCTACAAGACAAAACCGGGTAAGTTTGGCGATTTCCTTGACTGGCTCTGGATTCCTCGCAGGGCGCACTCATTCTCACAGTCGGGTTCATCAGTAGTCATCGCCCTGGAGAACGAACAGAAGGTTTACTTTGGCAGTTACGCGCAGCCGCAACCGGGCATCACTGATAGCGTACAACTGCTTGGCCTTCCGCACCGCGTGTTCTGCATAGACACTTTGCTCGTATCACTTGACCCGGAAGCCGGTTTGATGGAAGTTTTCAGCACAAACAGCCTTAGTGAATGGGTTGTCGTTCTTCCGGAGTACGTCTCAGAATACTTCGACGGTGATGCCTTTGTTCGGAACCACGACAGCCATTTGCTGTTGCCAAACACTTCGGGGGGATTGAGCGAGTACAATCTGGACCGCATCTGGTTCGATCCCGCACCGTCTGACGCTTACGCGCGAGCAGGACCAGTGGCCGGCATTTGTCTGCACAACGAGCATCTCATCACAGGAGGTGGCAGTAACCCGCTCGAACTGTTTGATCTTAGTAATGGTGACCCGGTCCGGAACGCTTCTATTACCGGTTTCGGCAGTGTCGGCGTCATGACTAAGATGGATAGTTTGTTCTTTGTTGTCTATCCGGATATTGAACGCATTCTGTCGTTCACACTAAGTCAAGACAGCCTTTGGCCGGTCAACAGTGCCACAACTGATGGGTCGGCTATTTCGGCACTCAGACCGTACCCCGGAGAAACGGATGAGTCACTAAGTGCATTTCTTGCTATCAAGGAATCTGCTGTTGACTTCTATATTGTCGCGCCTGAATCTGACATGTGGAGGGCATCTTCTACAGATGCATTCGGTACTATTCTCGATGCCATAGTGGTTGATTCTTTCCTGGTCTTATCGACCGACCGGCATCAACTTGATGTTTATCAACTCTACGAACACTTCGGGACCGAGTTCAGGTGGAACGTGGGCTGTTACGACAACCTGAATTGCCTGGTCGAGATTCCTGCCAGATTATCAACAATGGGTGATACGCTCCCTAACATGCTGCTTGGTTTCGGTTCCAGAGACATGTTCAAAATAACGTTGCCGCCTGAAACTTCCCCGAGTGTCGAACACCTGGGGGTGCTTCCTATAGATGTCACCAGCGCCTCTATCGCAGGCGACAGGCTTTACACAATCGGCAGTCTTGGACTCGGTGTATTTGACCTGAGTACGACAGAGCCAGCACTTGTTAACTATGGCGGGTACGGGGGGAACCTGGTTGCGTGTGACGGTACAACACTCGTCACATCCGGCGGCACGGCAGTGCATTTGTATGCGCTTGAGGACTCGTCGGGGGAAACGTATGTCGAGATTACTCAATTGATTCCTGAGAATCCATACTTTCTGCAGAATTACCCCAACCCGTTCAATCCTCTCACTAACATTGAATACACGCTGTCCTCCCCGGCGCGTGTAAGACTCGAAGTCCTGAATATCCTGGGGCAACATGTAGCTACGCTGGTGGATGGTCTGCAGGCGCAGGGAGAACATGTAGTTGAGTGGAACGGCAACAGCAGTAATGGCCGGCATGTAACCAGCGGTGTTTACTTCTATAGACTGACAACACCAGAGGGTTCGACAACACGAAAGATGACATTACTGAAATGATGAATATGCAGATTTTCAGTGGCAACAGGATCGGGCGCTTTCTTGTGGCAGTCGTACTGAGTACCGTTGTCCTGTTGACCCTGACATTTGATTGTAGTCTCGGCGCCACGTTTGTTGTCAATTCTCAGGTCGATAGCCATGACGCCAATCCGGGAGACGCCATCGCCCAGGATATTCTCGCCCGTTGCACATTTCGGGCTGCTATCGAAGAGGCTACAACCCTTGCAGGTGCTGACACAATCATTGTTCCCGGAGAGTACTCACCGATTCTCCTGCAACTTGGTTCAATCTATGTTGGTGACAACGGGACAGTTATTATCGGTGACACTGACTATCCGACAATTGACGGCTCCGGCAATCCCCCTAACAGCCACACGCTGATTCTTACTTCTGATAGCAATATGGTTGAGGGTCTCACGTTTCGCAACTCTCGTGGCGATGCTGTCGTGATTGAAGGCGCACAGAATATCGTGGGTGGTACACATTCAGAACAGCGGTGCGTCTTTCTCAACAACGGCCTTGACAACGACCAGGCTGCTGCGATAGCTATCGAAGGATCACAGGCATACGGCAATGCCGTTGTCGGTTGTTTCATTGGCATGTATGGGAACGGCACTCTTGTGGATGGCAACCGCAACGGGATACGCCTTGGCTATGACACCCATGACAATTCTGTCGGCACCTCAGATACCGGCGAAGGCAATCTAATCTCCGGCAACGAGGGTTACGGTGTAACCATCACCGACCGCTCGTACGCCAACACGATAACCGGCAACTACATTGGCCCGAATATCTCCGGTGATGTTGGTCCCGGAAACGATGGTGGTGGCATTCTACTCAGCAACGGTGCCTGTGCCAATATCGTTGGCGGGTCTACAAGCAGCCACCGCAACCTGATCTCAGCCAACAGCGGCGACGGCATCACCCTGATAGGATCGGATGTTGAGCTTAATATCATCGAGGGCAATATCATTGGCCTGGAAATGAGTGGCCGGTACCTACTGGGTAATGGTGGTGATGGTATCAGGCTGTGTTCTGGAGCGCATGACAATCAAGTAGGAAGTTCCGACACAACGACAATAAACGTCATCTCCGGTAATAACGGCAGTGGCGTGCACATAAGTGGAACGGGTACAGAAAATAACACAATAATTGACAACATCATCGGACTCGCTATCAATGGGTACACACCGCAAGGTAACGGCAGGTACAGCGGCGATGGTATTCTCATCGACAGCTCCGCCCGGAACAACTATATCGGTGGCAGCATCGAGTCAGAACGCAACACAATCTCCGGCAATATCGGGTTTGGGGTTCACATAAATGGCCCCGGGACCAACTCTAACAGCGTAACAGGCAATTTCATTGGCACGTCATTTAACGGTTCGAGTTCTGCGTACAATCAAGGCGGTGTAGCCATCACAAACGGCGCCCAGTACAACGAGGTTGGTGGCTCGATCGAAGGCGAAGGCAATGTGATCTCCGGGAACCGTTCCAGTTTATTCCCGCTTGGCGGCGGTGTCCTGATCTACAACACAGGGACCAATCACAATCGCGTACGCGGCAACATCATCGGACTGAATATCAAAGGCATGAATGCGCTGCTTAACGGAAGCGCCGGTGTAATTATCGGTGACGGCGCCCAGTGGAATGTTATCGGAGGCGAGACGGAATCAGAAGGCAATGTCATCTCCGGGAATG
>Ga0164310_10001632_pt1 | contig 12833 bp, 15 predicted proteins | sample GuaBasSedimGuay1_FD_121795 | JGI IMG/M metagenome (GOLD analysis project Ga0164310, IMG submission 121795) | Subseafloor sediment microbial communities from Guaymas Basin, Gulf of California, Mexico - Guay1, Core 4569-9, 0-3 cm | ecosystem: Environmental > Aquatic > Marine > Hydrothermal vents... | reverse complement strand
GTTAATAGGTGGTGAAGGAAAGTTAAAGAACCTAGAACTATATAAAAATTCAGTAATAAGACATGAGATCATTCACGCAATATTACATGAATCAGGAATAGATACAATAAATCATATACATAACGAAGAAACAATAGATTGGATAGCAAGGATATTTCCTAAAATGTTAAAGATATTTAAAGAACTAGATGTTGAAAATTAATAAGTTGCTATAACTTAACATAGAAGATATTAAAACAAATGTTTGGTTAGATAGGAGGGAAGCAGATGGGTGCTAGATCAGATAAATTAACAGATAAACAAGAACTATATGTGCAGCAATTACTTTTACCTAAAATGACACAAAGAAAAGCTTATAGAATTGCTTATCCTAGTTCTGTCCATTGGAAAGATAAATCAGTAGATGAATCAGCAAGCAGAACGTTTCATATTCCCAAGGTGTCAGCAAGGTTTAATGAATTGAAAGATAAGATAGATAAAAAGATGGAAGAAAAATTTATGTTAACAGTAGAAGATATATTAAAAGATATAATAGAGGTAAAAGAAAGATGCATGCAGCAGCAGCAGGTAATGGTTAAAGTAAATGATGAATTGATAGATACAGGTGTATGGAAATTTGAACACAGCGGAGCTTTAAAGTCTTTAGAATTGTTGGGTAAATATAAAAAAATGTTTACTGATAAAATAGAACTAAATGGAACGCTGGAAGTAAAAGACAATTTGACTGATAAAGAACTAGCTGAAAAAATAAAATTGCTCCAAAGCAAAATTAAAGGGTGATAAAATGAATCTAACTAATTTAAGTAGAAAAGAACAAATAGAATATCTTGAATTGTTAGAAGAAAAAGCAAGACGTCAAAGGAATTTTAAAGAATTTGCATCAGAAGAAATACATATTATAAATAAGAATGGTGAAAGAATTTTATTTAATGAGAATGAAATTCAAAAAAAAATAAATAAGAAGATAGAAGAAATCAAAGCGAAAGGGATACCGCCACGAATAATTGTTTTGAAAGCAAGACAAGAAGGGGTATCAACTAATGAACAAGCAAGAATGATGTATAAAGTGGCTAATACAGAAAATAGAAATGCTTTAATAGTGGCCCATGATTCAAAAGCGGTAGCGAGTATATTTTCAAAAGCTAAATACATGTATGACAACTTAAAACATAAACCACTTAAAAAAGCATCCAATTCAACAGAGCTTGTATTGTCAGAACCTTCAAACTATAAAGGATCAGGCAGAGTGTTAAACTCAAAGATAGTTGTTCAAGTTGCATCAGGGAATGGAATCGCAAGAGGTGACACTTTCCATTATATGCATTTATCAGAGTTCGCATTTTGGGAAGGCAAAGAGAATAACAGCCCTAAGCGGCAGCTTGCAGGTGCATTGGCATCAGTACCACGAATAGTTGATAGTTGGGTAGTAATAGAAAGCACAGCAAATGGTTTCAATGATTTCAAAGAGTTATGGGATAATGCAACAGATGGAAATAGCGAATGGACACCGATGTTTTTCGCTTGGCATGACTTCAAAGAGTATGAACAGCAATTTCATTCAGAAGAAGAAAAAGAAAATTTCATCAAGTCACTATCTGAATATGAATTGTTTTTAAAAAACGGTTTACATTTAAAGATAGAAAAGATTAATTGGTGGCACTTCAAATATAGAGAGCTTGACGAAGACATTGACATGATGAAACAAGAATTTCCATCAACACCAGATGAAGCATTTATTGCATCAGGCCGCAGCTTCTTTGATACTCAAATAATTATAAATAGAATTGAACAATTAAGAAACATAAAAGAAAACAGATGCAGCATAGAATTTGAATATAAGAATCAGATGATCTTAGACAACACTATTACATTAGACAAAAAGAAATTTGGTTCGCTTGTAATGTATAAAGACGTTGAAAGAGGCGTACCGTACATACTAGCAGCAGACACAGCGGGCGATGGTTCAGATATGAACGTAGCTTATGTAATCGATAACGTAACCGGTGAAGATATAGCGTATTTTGAAGTTGACAATGACGAAGTGTTATTTGCAAAACAGATGTATGCAGTAGGTAGATATTATAATAATGCTCTTGTAGCTCCTGAAATTAATTTCTCAACGTTTCCACTGTTAGAGATACAAAGATTAGGGTATGATAATATATATGTTAGGGAGAGATCACCAGACAGCTTCACAGGTAAATTGATGGATAAACTAGGTGTTCAAACAAATAAACTTACAAGGCCCGAAATGTTAGGACTGCTTAAAAAAGAAGTTGAAGAAAATCCTTATAAATTTAAAAGTAAGAAGTTCTTTGATGAAGCGTTAACATTTATTAAGAATGCTAAAGCAAGACCAGAGGCGCAAGCAGGAAAGCATGACGATCATATAATGGCCAGAGCAATTGCTATTTTTACAAGGCCGCAGCAATCAACGCGTAAAACTTTGGGACAAATAGAAATAAACTTTGATAAGTTAAGTGATGACAGGATAGAAGATTATTATAATTGCAAAGAAAGCATGAGAGGCGAATTGATTAAACATTGGAAGATGGAGGGAATAATATGAGTAATGCGAATAAGAAAGTTAAAAGAAGCTATGACAAAATTAACAAAGAGAATCTTGAAGTAAAAAAAATGAATTTCTTCTTAAGAACTGACTTACAAGAAAGCAGAGAAAAAGAAAGAGGTTTGCAGATGATTATATACAATCTAATGAAAGCACAAGAACTTGCAGAAATTTCCCTTGATATGGTAGACATGGGAGAATTAGACATCATAGCAGACAAAGGCAAAGCGAATGTTAAAATAGGCAAATCGTTATGGGTAACAGAAAATGAAGCTTAGGAGGCTGGCACAGATGGCGAAAGCGAAGATAATCGGAGATAAAGAATCTTTTCAAGCATTAGAAAGAATCAGCAAGTATCAAGGCAGATTTGAATCCGCCTGGTCTTCTCATAATATGAGTGAAAAAGACGAATTAGAAAAGATATTTCAAGGTAATAGAGAAGTATTTAGAAATGTAAATAGTACATCAAAAGCTAAAACAAAGCTTGCTAACAATGTATATAATATTGCTTATGAAATATTAGAAAGCAAAGTTGATAATGTTGTACCGCTTCCAGAAGTTAAATCAAAATTTAGAGGTTGGAACGATCAAGCTAAAATGGTAGAGAACTACATTAAACATTTAATTGATGAAAGCAATCTCGATTCAATAACTGATTCAAATGAAAGGACAACATATGTACAAGGCTATTCAATCATCGAAACAATTTGGAACCCGGACAAAAAGCATCATTTAAGACTTGGAGAGATTGAGTTCAGGAAAGTACATCCTAAACAATTTATACCGCAGCCGGAAGTATATAGCATTGAAGATATGGACTACTTTTTCATAGCAATGCCGGTATCAAGAGAATATTTAGAAAAAAGATATGGCGTTAAGCTAGAAGATGCAACAGAGAAATACCCATCACTGAACAATATAAACTCGAAAAACGGTAGTAAATCAAATCAATCTAAAATATTAACTGAAATTACTTGTTATTATAAAGATGAAGACGGAGATGTTGGCCGCTATGTATATGTAAATGATACAGAATTAGAAGACTTAGAGAAATTTTATTATCGTAGAGGTAAAGTGTGTGGCAGCTGCGGGGAGCCAATGAATGCAACAGATGAATTATGTACTTCATGCGGAGGGAAACCAATTGATCAGATACAAGAATTTGAAATAACAACTGAAGACATGAAACTTGAACCTATAGTATATGAAAAAACTGTAAAGAACATTGTTATTGATGATAACGGAAAGAAAACAATCAATGAAGAAGTTGAAGAAGTTATTGAAGAAAGAATTGTACCAAAAGGGACTAAAATTCCATACTTTGCACCTACAACATACCCGGTATCAATAAGAATAAATACACCAAAAGAGTTTTGTTTTGGAGGTTTCAGCGATATTTCAGTAATCATGGACCAACAAGACAGCATTAAGAAAGTTTCATCTAAAATGGAAGAAACAATGCTAAAGAGCGGATCAATCTTAACAGTACCAGACGGAATAAATGCAAAGATTAATAATGAAAGTTTTCAAATAATTAAAGGAAAAACACAATTAATTAATCAGATTGCTGTAAAGGATCTAAAAGCAAATATAACGCAAGATGCTGAATTTATAGAATTTCAGAAAAGAAATGCAAAGGATCAAATCGGTGTTACTGATAGTTTTCAAGGTCAAGCAGATACTACAGCACAATCAGGAAGGGCAAAATTAGCGCAGATACAACAAACAGAAGGAAGGCTAGCTTCTAGTCACTTAAACAAATATATAGCTTATAGACGTATGTTTTGGAGTTGCTTCGAGTTAATGCTAGCGATGTATGACGAAACAAGACCATTCATAATGACAGCACCAGATGGAAATGACGATTGGGGAGAATTTAATAAATATGAATTCTTAATGCAAGATAAAGCAGGCGAATGGTTTTACAATACTGACTTCATTATTTCTGCAACACAAGGGAACCAATTACCATCTGATAAACTTTGGATATTTGAACAATCAATCGCAATGGCCAGCGCTGGCATTATTGATAAAAAACAACTATTCCAAATATTAGAGAGTTTAAATTATCCGCAAGCATCACATATATTAAAACAATTTAAGGATCAAGACGAATCAAACGAATTACAAGACGTAATGTTAATATTAGAAATGTTAAAAAGCATGACTCCGGAAGAAATGCAAGCGTTCTTAGACATGCCGCCAGAACAACAACTCGATGCAATCGGTGATATAACTAATATAGAAAATGAAATGTAATGCTCGCAGAGAAAGCGCAAAAATCTCAAATAATAAAACAGGAGGTGAAAGACATGATGAAAGGTTATAAAATTTCAAACGCTGGTAGTCAAGAAGCTAAAGCTATTAATAAGCCTAACAAAAGTGGTAAAGGTACTGTTGAAAAAGGTGGAGATTTAAGAGCTAAAGCATCTAATGTTGGATTTAATAAGAAATCTAAATAGTATATGAAAAAGGAAGTGTAATTATGAAAAGCGCAAAAATGGTAAGTGTCGCTAACTTACAAAGCGAAAAAATGGCAGAGGCCGCTGAAATGCCGGCATTTAATTTACAACTTTTCAACGATGACGTTGAACCTAGTGTTGAAACTGATGAAGTGATAAATGAGCCAAACGGACCTAATGATCCAGGAACTGAACTAAATGATGATGATCCTGGTAGAAATTTTGAAAAAGATAAAGCATATGCAGAAATGCGAAGAAATGCAGAACAATTCAAAAAACAAAATGAACAAATGAATAGTTGGTTCAAAGAGCAATACGGTGATGAATTTGGAGTAAATGATTTTGAAAGCTTCACAAAACAAATAAGTGAACAAAGAGCAAGAGAAAAAATGGAATCAATTAAAGAAAGAATTGCTGAAGGAGTCGACACAACCGGCGATTTAGAACAATTGATTAAAGAATCACCAATATTCAAACAAACTTTATCAGAATTAGAACAATTTAAAAACGCTAGTGCCGAAACAGTAGCAAAGCAACGTGAAAAAGAAGAAATCAATAATTTGAATAAAGAATATGGACTTGAACTTAAAAGCTATGAAGATGTAAAGAACTTACCGAACGCAGAAAAAATATTTAAATATGCAGCTGAATCGGGTTTAAGTGTATCGGAAGCATACTTTTTAGCAAATAAAGAGGCCATATTGAAAGACGGAGCCGAAAAAGTAAAACAAGACACTATCAATAAGATAGCAGGTAAGAACCATATTAAACAAACTGCTAACAGTGGTGGAAGCACAAATATTTCAGCTCCATTATCAGATCAAGAACTTTCAGAATTTAGAAATATTATGAAAGATAAAACGGGTAAAGCATATCCGGATGGACTATACAGGGAATATGCTTCATTATCAAGAAGCGGTAAAACTCCAAGTATAAAGGCATTGATTAAAAAGTATAAATAAAGGAGGCAACAATGTTTAGAATAGTAGGAAGATTGGCAGCAGGATCAGAGCCATATAAATATTTACCAGGCACAGATGCAGAAACATTTACAAGAGGTGAAGCTTTAGTTATGTCAGGTGGAGCATTAACAAAGTGTGGTGCAACAGTAACAGCACAATATATTTGTAATGAAGACGTGGAAGCAGCAACACCAGCAAAACAAAATATTTCAGTATCTGTAATCAGAGAAACTGATGAAATTGAAGTAATTGCAACTGAAGCAATAGCTCAATCAGTAGTAGGATCAGTAGTAACATTACATACTGACGGTTTAAAAGTAACAGCAACAACAACTAGTGGCGTATTTAGAGTAAAGAACACAGACGGCTTGACACCATCAACAGTTGTCGGCGTATTCGAACAATAGGAGGTAGTTAAATGATTATATCAATTTCAAACGGAGTAATGGATTCAGCATATGGTAAGTCAGCAGAACCAATTAAAATGTTTATAGAAAGTAAAAACGAAGCATGGGAAGAGAAATCAATGATCCCTAAAATCTTCTCAATGGAAACTTCAAGCAATTTTGCAGAGAAGTTCACTTATGAAACAACTATTGGAAACTTTGAAATAGTTGGGGAAAACGGAAACTATCCAGAAGCAGATTATCAAGAAGGTTATGACAAAGTAATCTATCCTCAAGAATTTAAGAGAAAGTTCTCAATCTCTCAAACTTTAATGGAAGACGGAAAAGCCGGATCAGTTGGTAAAAAAGAAGGTGGGAAGCTTGTTGATGCATGGCATAGAACAAGAGAATTGTTCGGAAGTACATTATTAACTAATGGTATTGCTACAACAATGACTTTCGGTAAGAAAACAGGGTTAGACATTGCATGTGCAGACGGTAAAGCATTATTTGCAACAGATCACCCATCAGTAAATGGTAAAACTTCAGCACAATCTAACTTGTATAATTTAGAGTTTTCTTATGAGAACTTAACAATCATGGAAACTGCAATGCAGAACGTTAAAGATGATGACGGTAACAAGCTTAATTTGCAGCCTGATACAATTATTATCCCTAATGATCCTAGAATCAAAGCAAAAGTATTTGAAGTGTTAGGAGCAGACTACAAACCAGGAACAGGCGATAATGATTCTTCTTATAACTATGGAAGATGGAATATTATTGTTTGGACTTTCTTAGGATCACCAGCTGGAATGACAGCGGGTAAATCATGGTTTATGATTCAAGATTCAGAATGGAATGAAAATTATGCAGGTTTAGTATGGATAGATAGAATTGATTTAACTATCAAATCAGAAATTGATGCAGACACAGACGCTAATATTTGGAGAGGTAGAGGAAGATATGGCGCAGCTCCTAATGATTGGAGATGTATGTTTGCAGGTATTCCTGGACTAGGTACAACAGTATAGAAGGGAGTTGAAAAATGAGTTATACAACACATAACGCAGTAAAAGGAAATAACTTCTTTACTCATGTAATTACAGCAGCAGAAGTAACAGCAACTAAAGTTGAGCTAGATGTAATTGATGATTTAGGGATATCAGGTTTTTCTGATGATTTAGAAATAAACGGTTATGTAGTACAAATATTTGACCAAACTACTAATGTAGGTAGATTGGTTACAGATTATGACGTAACAGCTAGCGGCACAGTATTAACAATCGCAAAAGGTGGAACTTACGCACTTGTTGAAGGCGATGTTATTACAGGAATAGTTTATTAAATAAAACGAGGGTAGAAATACCCTCTTTTTTTAAAGAAGGAGCAGATGATATGATAAAACTTTCGGATATGGATTTTAAAACTGAAAGAGATCTATTGAAAATGTTAGTTATAGAACAAACTAAAATTACTGATTTGTTAAAAGAATTAATTGAAAAAGATGAAATTCAACCTGTTGAAGATAAAAAAGAAAAATCATTTGAAGAAATGAGTTATTTTGAATTGAAAGATTATACTAAAGCATTACCAACAAAAGACAGACCTGTTGGTTGGAACACACTTAAAAAAGAAGTATTAAGAGCGCATCTAATAGAATTGAGAGGTGAGTAATGAGAGCATTGAATGGTTTTTTAAGATTAAGTAAAACAATACCGGCGGTAGCAGTAAGTACAACTATTATTGTTTTAACAGATGATTATGATATAACCGGGTTACCCATTGCAATAGAAGTAATGAGCGGAAACATTTTAATTGCAAGCGGTGAAAGTCCTGCGACTTATGGTAATAAAATGGCCGCTGGTGATTATAGAGAATTTAATGCAGGATCTAAAACTGTTGGCAACGAATTAAGAATAATACAAGACGGAGGGGCAGCAGTAATTCAAATCTGGGTTTACGAGGGCGTGTAATATGGCTGGTATAATTAAACACAATGATGGAAAAGGGACAACATATGTAAACGGTAAACCACAAGGCACAGTCTTTGGTGCTGATATGGTTATAGCACAAGAAAAGGCCCAAATATCTGGTAAATGGGATATGGGACTCAATCTAAGAGCACCTTTGCCAACTATTGTTGGTACCGGATATATGAAAGTACAAGAAAATGAAAGTACTTTTGAAATTGGAACCGGAACAGATGCAAACGGATCGTTTAAGTTAATATCAAAAACACGTGTTAGATATGAACCAGGTGCTCCTATATTTGCAAAATTTACCGCTGCATTTCCTAAAATAGAAGATTCAAACGGTGATTATACATGCGGAATGGGACTTGGCGATTATTCAGAAGGTTGGTTTTTAGCTCAAAGGCGTAGAAATAACGTTTTAGAATATGGTTTTATATTATTAAGAGGCGGTGTCGAAGAATGGTTTGATTACAACGGTGAATTACCGGAAAATATGAACAATTTGATAATATATCGCTTAGAAGCCGGATATTTAGGGGTAGCTCCAACGAATTTATATTGGAGAGATACAGTTAATGAAGTATTTAAAAGATTTCATAGACAAACTTATGCACAAAGAGTTACTTCAGTGAAAAAACCTGATTTACCGGTAAGTTCTTTTGTTAGAAATGAAGGAAATACTACTAATATAACATTATTAAATGGTAGTTTTGAAGCTGGAACCATTAACGGTGGAACTACAATAGATCCTAATGCTAGAATAGAAACTTATGAACGCTCATTTACTGCAACAAGCGGAACCAATCAAACTATATTTTCGTTCAAGAATCCATTAGTTGTTGAAATGTACGATTATTTTGATATTAATGCAATTCCTACAACTAGAGAATTTAATAATTCAATTAGTAGTCAACTATTGCAGATAGCATTTGAAGGAATTGGAGCCAATAAGCTAGTAGATATAAACTTATACGCCATTCCTATTGATGATGTTATAAGTGGAACCTATACACCGGTTCGACTTGGTTTTTCTGTATTATCAGTAAGTGATGATGCGGTAGTAGATTTTACTAATGCTAGGAAATTAAGCAGTTTTGTTTTAAATTTTCCGAAAAATATTAGTTTTTTAGATCTGTTACATCCAGGAGAAGTTGCAATTTTTGTATATTCGACAACATCAACTAATTTTGATTTTAAAGCATTTATGAAATTTCAAGATTTATTTTAAGGAGTGATACGATGTGCGAACATGAAAATAATAGAATTATAGAAACAACCGGAACTCATTTTATTAAGCAATGTTTAGATTGTGGATATAAATGGAAAGAGCTTAAAATAGAAAAGAAAAAAACTTTTTTCGATAAATTGTTAGGTAGGTGATTAAATGTTGCTAAGAGAAGCAAAAACTAAAGTAATAAAATTAATAAGAGAGTATTCGAATGCCGGTAATGTAATTGCACCTAGTAAAAATTTAGATTATACACTACCAATGAATACTTACTTTGATACAGCACAGAAGTTAGTAGCAACTAAGAAAAAGATAAACGCAAAAGAAAACATTGTTCAAAATTCGATTGATAATTTGTTAGGGTATCAGTTTTCGACTAACGAACACAAGACAGAAGATCTAAATTATTCAGCAATAGGGGCAAAATCATATTACTTTGAAGTATCAAGTGATTCAACAATTTATATAGAAGAAGAAACCGCACCAGGTGTATGGACTATATTAGATACCATTGTACACGTCAACACGAGTGGTGTGGGTTTTAAAAGTTATAAAGGTCTAATTGTAGCAAGTGATGCAGAAAACAGTATACGATTAAGATTCAGTGGATCATTTTACTATTCTTTCAGATATATGGCATTGTTTGAGGAGAATTTCCCAAGTGTGGATCTAATACCTAATTATCAACCGTACCAGGAACACGAATTGAAGTCAACATTTTATCAAATTGATAAAGTTATTTTTTCAGAAGATGATACAGAATTATACAATGCTGATTATAAATTTTCAGAAAGTGAAAACTCTAATGTAATTGTATTTAGATATGATTTAAAAGGTGAATTTGAAGTATATTACTACAAATATCCCGATGATGTACCTAATGATGATACTAATCCTAATCTATATGATGATACTTATAGCTTTGAAATAGACATAGAAGCAATTGAAATAATGATAATGTATGTATGTTATTTAGTTAAGAGTGATGAAGATCCATATATAGCAGGACTATTTAGAGAAGAATTTTATCAATTGTTAAATGATTTCGACAATTCAGGAGTAACAGGCGTTGAAACGGTTGCCGATTCTTATGGTTGGGTGTAAATTATGGCTATTAGAAATAGAGCAAGACCGGTACAAAAGAAAATAAAAAGATTGCAGCAGTTTGGTGGACTTGATTTATCTTCGACTTTCAGTCAAATAGATGATAATAGGTTCACAGATTTGCAAAATATGGTACTAGATGATAGAGGGGCCATTGATAAAAGGTTTGGATACAAAGAATATTTAGATAAATCTTCAGTAGCAGGAAAAGTAAATGGAATATTTAAATTCAATAAAATATCAGGATCAGAAATATTGTTCGTATTTGGAAAAGAAATTTGGAAACAAGTAGGTGCAACTCTAACAGGACCATTATATACATTCACAAACGAATTAAAAGTAAGAGGCTTTGCTTTTAATGACAAGTTTTATTTTTTAAATGGTGAAGAATACGTTGAATATGATGGAACAGATGCGAAGTTAGTATCTGAAATTGCATATGTACCAACAGTAACAATAAATGCACCACCAGCAGGCGGAGGAACATCATTCGAGCAAACTAATATGATGACACCGAAGTTTAAACAAACATGGGTTGCTGATGGAGCAGCAAGTTTATTCCAATTTGATGGGCTAGATGATTCAGGAACTCCTATACCATTAGATGCTGCTGAAGTTGTGGTTACAATAAACTTATCAACAACACTTGTGGAAACTGTGGACTTTACCGTTAATAGAACCAATGCAACTATCGACTTTTCAGGTGGATCAGCTCCATATGGAGTACCAACTGATGAAGATTTAGTTGAAGCACAAGCAGAAAGAACAGAAGCAGGTAATACAGAAAAAATCAATAAGATGACTATATTTCATGTGTTTGGTGGAGCAAATGATACAAGAGTGTTCTTAGCAGGCAATTCAGATATTCCTAATGTAGATTACAGAAGTGGAATAGATGATGCAACTTATATTCCGGTTAATAACTTTGATGCAGTAGGGGATAAATCAGATCCAATACTAGGATATGCAACTCAATATACAACACAAGTTGTATTTAAACACAGAGAAATATATGTTGCTGCATTAGAATACGATTCAACAACAGGAATTTTCTTATTAAAAAGAAAACCGGTTACCTACAATGTCTTGTTTTCAGCTACTGATAGCATAGAAATAATAGACAACTCACCTACCTTTGTTACTGAAAAAGGTATATATAAATATGTAGGTGGCACAGGTGTAAAGGATGAAAGAAATATTAAACATATTTCTGATAGAATAGATAGAAATTTTGATATAATTGGTAGACAAGGAATATTACAATCTGGTGAACTAGATAAATATATTGCAATTGATTATGATCAGAAATATATGTTATTCAATCCTGAACTTGAAATTGCATGGGTATATGATTACAGGTACTTAGATAATAAAGGTGTCGGAGAATGGTTTATATGGACCAACATGCCATTCAATTGTGTTAAATTGATAGACGGATTGATTTATTTAGGAAGTAAAACAGATAATAAAGTTTATGTTTTTGATAATCAATTATATAATGACAATGAGGCTGCAATAGATGCTTATATGGATACTAAGCTATTTACATTCGACACATATACTAGTCTAAAATTAATAGACAAAATATTTTATACTTTAAAATCAGAGGTTAGCACATCAGCAACATTATTTATAAGAACAGATGTTAATGACAACTTGTTTTCTGAAATAGAAACAGGATCGGCATCATTATTAACTTATGGAGAGAGTTTCACATATGGAGAAGATTTCACATATGGTGCAAATATATTTCCAATAGTTATCACAGAAAAAATAAGAATTAAAAAAGCTAATTTTTTACAAGTGAGATTAAAAAATGATGTTCTTGATGAAAAAATGGGTATAATCTCGATCGATTTAAAATTCAATTATCAAAGAGAGGTGAAATAATGGCTAAAAAAACAATTAGCAAAATAACGAGTTTTATTTTCAATCATATAGATCAAGTTAGAGATTATGGTAAAGTTGCTTCTGATTATACTGAAATACAAAGTAATTTTGATTCAAGAGCAGAAGCTAATCAAGAGGATAGAAATAATTTAATCGATGTTTTGCAATCAGAAACTGTAAATGATGCAGGGGCTAACGCTATTGGAACAGAAGGTACATTTGGTACTAATAACGTAGGCGATGAAATAAAAGCTAT
>Ga0164310_10001631_pt1 | contig 12837 bp, 22 predicted proteins | sample GuaBasSedimGuay1_FD_121795 | JGI IMG/M metagenome (GOLD analysis project Ga0164310, IMG submission 121795) | Subseafloor sediment microbial communities from Guaymas Basin, Gulf of California, Mexico - Guay1, Core 4569-9, 0-3 cm | ecosystem: Environmental > Aquatic > Marine > Hydrothermal vents... | reverse complement strand
CTCCCATCATAGGCGACAGAATACGCTCAGCACTCGACAAATGGCTCGCAAACTGGGGCCCAATATACGATGCAGTAGCAAGCAAGGTTGCTACTTTGCCGCCTAAGACAATCGACTGGAGAGCAAACATCAATAATAGGCTAGTGCCAATCGTCGAGACATGGAAGAAAGCGGCCGGAAAAGCCTAGACCAGGCAACAAAACAATAATATCCATATTTTTCAGTTCCGGCGGATATGTTTGTAATTAAAAGAGGTGGAAAGGTGAGGAAAAAATGAAAACATACATGCTAGATAAAGTATTAGACACAGGCACGACTTATACTGCAGAATCAGACAAAGCTTACATAATCAGAAAAGTAGGCACCACAAGCACTTCAAAGGCAACGCTAGAAGTGGCAGGAGCAGACTGCCTAGAAATACTAGACGAAATAGCGCGTACGCATCCAACCACATATTATCTATACGACCTCTTAGATTTGGGAGATTACTATGTAGTAGTGCCGCCAGACAAAAAATTCGGATTCACTGGTTCTTCAGGCTCAAAAATGCGCATCGTAGGCGAAATCTTGGAATTGGCGCCAGGCGAAGCGCTCCCATCGCCATACATGGGAAGATACGCCGAACAAGCCAAAAAATACATGAGCTATCTAAGAGGAACATACTCACATGGAACTGATACCGCCTGGACAGCCGGAGACGAAAACAACGTGCTGTCAAAGACGGCAGAGGCAGGCACAAAATACTACGTAGTCGGACCAGTATACGCCAAGCTAGACAATCTCAGCGCAGTACACAGCCCAGGCGACTGGACACTACGATTCTATCTACAGGGCGCGCCATGGGACATTCTCTCGACAAGCATGGGCGATTTAGGTATTGATTTGTGGAAGTGCTACTGGAACGACGGAACAAACTACTACTACAAGCCGTTTAAGCCAGAAAACCTCCCAGCAGAAATCGAGCCGGGCAGAAGCTTCGTGGTAAGCATGATAAACAGTTCAGGCGCAAGCAAATCGCCTTCATCTGGAAACAGCCTAACCGCAACCGTAACTGTCGGCGTAGTCGTAGAACTACTCTAGGCGCGGAGGTGCTAGCCAACCTTGCCATTCAAATATTTTAAAACGTTCGAAAAGGACAGCCTAGCGGACGGCTCCACCTATAGCGAAACATGGTATCCCGACGAAGACATAATCATAAAACGAATATACATAGTCAACAAGGCAGGAACAGACCTATACAAGAGCGAATTCTACCTAAAAGTTAAAGAAGATGTCTACACGCTGTCAGTCGTGCCATGCGTAGTCCTAGGCATGCAAAGAAACGTAACGCCACAACTAGACATCGAAGTAAAGGCAAATGAGCTAGTAAACTTCATAGTAACCAATAATGAAGGCTCCGCAATCAGCTTCTACGTAGTCTTCGAATGCTGGACGCCGTAGGAGGCTAACAAGACGGACAGTAGATTCCGAAAACTGCGTTTTCGGGGGACAGCCTAGCATGCCGGTATCTTACCAACATCTTTTTTTAGGCTACGAAATAAGAGATACGCAAACTCACGAAAGCGGAGTAGGCGAATGGCCACATCTAAGCGCAATCACAATATACATTGAGAATGGACACGACCAAGACCTAACCATAACAATACGAGGCAACAAGGAAAAAACAACGATGGGAAGCGTAGAGCTAGTAGGCGCCTTCACAGTAGCAGCCGGCACATCAACAAGCTATACGTTAACGCCCGAAACAACAGGGTGGCTACCATACATATACGTAACCGCAACTGCCAGTACGGCTCCGACAAAAGGCGAAATAAACGTAACAATCATAACAATAGAAAAGGAGGCATGAAGATATGAGTATACACAAGCATTTTGTACGTGATGTTGATACATTAGCAAGCGAAACATGCATAAGTGGAGAAATCGATACTGGAGCGGAAACTTCGCCAAAAACAGTGCTCACGCCTACAAGCGGCTACAAAATAGACACGCGCTCAGTATATCTGGCGACAGATTCGACAGCAGGCGAAATAGAAGCAAAGTTTCCAACGTCAGGCAAACTTTTAGGAAAGATATACTGCAGCAAATTCACAATGGTAACATTAAAAGACATACGGATAACCGGCCAAGCAAACGAGTCAATACAGATTAGCTGGAGCGGAACAGATACAGGCGCAAAAATATTCTACGTAATAAGATACAAAGAGGTAAGATAGGAGCATGAGCGTACCGGACGAACTAAGAAGATACGTTCCCAGAACAGACCTATACGATAGTTTAGAACTGGTACATTATCACATGCCAGTAGAACAGCCACCAGCCACGGCATCCTACATTATCTTTAAGAAAGGAAACAAATATTACGCAAAAAACGGCACATACGGACACATAGAATACGAAAACACAGACCTAAAAACCCTAATTGAAACCGTCATAAATGCAGTGGGCTCATCCTATGCAACAATAATATTGAAAGACTTAGATGAGCCAGCAGGATTAACAGTGCCAGCAAATGTGCTATTAATAAGCAATTTCGGAAGAATAATAAACCTAAGAAGTACATATCCAGTAATAAGACTATGCGGCGAAAATGGAGCAAACGGAGCAGCAGAAATCACATTCATGGCTTACAGCCATGTAGCAGCAGACCGTGCATGGGCAGACATCAAAGTAACAAGAGACGGAATATGGCATTTCCTAACCGACAGGACAGGCACAGCAGAACCGCCAAACCATATAGTATTCGAAATAGACGGCGAAGCAGAAGGAACAGCAGATAATGAAATATTCGAAGTGATAAGAGATGGATGGGTAGGCGGAACACATACTAAAATGTTCAGAGTTGAAGCAGCAAAGGGCATAACAAAAGTGGAAAACGATGCAGTAAACTATGTAGGGCAGAGTGCAGACTTCAGAATAATGCTAGACGGCGGATATTTCCTAATTGTATCTGGCGACGGAATAAGAACATGGACAGACGGCGGACAAAAACTAGGAACATCAGGATTCAGATTCAAAGCAATAATACTTAAACCATTAAGTGCAGAACCAACAGACAAAGTAGAAGGAATGATATGCATAGCAGACGGAACAAACTGGGACCCTGCAGGTAAAGGCACAGGCGTAAGCTATCCAGTATACTATGATGGGACAAGCTGGCACGCATTATACTAAAAAAACAAAGCAATGAGCTGTAGATAGAAACACCGAAGGTGTTTCAGCATGCCAGACTACTTCGTAACATTAACTATTCCAGCGAACACGCCTATATCTTCCCCTGTTTCTACCACAATAGAAATAGAAGGCGATATCCTAGTCGGATTCTATCGACTAATACCGCCCGGCTGGGCTGGACTCGCACACTACCGTATATTACATGGAATTTACCAATTACATCCGGCTAATGAAGATGCTTGGGATACTGGCGATAACATTCGTGATTTCGTCCCACTAAACTGGAAAATGCCGGAGCACAAGCTAACATTAACGATTGAAGGCTACAACGAAGACACAAGCTACGACCACACAGTATATTTATGGTTTCGCACGGAAGAATTGGAATACGCACGGCCAACAACTTTATTAAAGGAAATTTTAAGTTTGCTAAGGGAAATATTCGGAGTGGAAGAATAAGATGGACAGTATGTTTCCTAAACGAAGTTTAGGGAGGTCAGCCTAACATGACTGAGGGATGGCCTGACTTCTGGCTAAGAGGAAAGAAAATCGACCTAATAGATTTGGTTGAGACGATAAATCTAATTAAACAAATAAACACAATAAAGGCATTATATAATGCGCAAATACGTATAGTAGGCATAGCAAACGGAGACTTCGAAACCGGCGATTTAACAGGCTGGTTTACCTACTTCACCGGCCCAGAATATGGAAGCATTGAAGTGTCAAGCGACCGGACATTTCACGGCGATTACGCATGCAAAATAACAGTTGCATCGCCAATGGGCACAAGCACTCCAGAAATTGACCAGCTAGTTATGATGCCAACCAACCTAATCGAAAGAATAGACTTTTTCTGGTTCGGAGAGCCAGACACGAAATTCTGGCTTGGGCTGGAATATACCGACCTCACCACCGACGACTTCTACTATACGAATGAAAGCCTCTTCGCACGATGGTATCATGCAGAAGTAACAAACGCAGATTTACCCGCCGATAAAACGGTGGTTAAAGTAGGAATGGGACCGGCAGCCGACGCGGTAAACGAAGGCAAAACATTTTATCTTGACGCCGTCGGCATGCTGCTTAGAACAGACGTACATCAAGCGGAAAAAGACCGTATAATCTCGAATTTTCCGGCTGAGTATCCGCTGCCATCAAGCCAAATATCAGAGCTAAAAAATGTCATTATAACGGATGTTTCGAAGACGGTAACCGTGAAAAGCTTTGACGTGCCAGCCGGCAGCAGCGGAAACTACGTGGTGTGGCAGCCTACATCAGGCAAGGCAATACGCCTCAAGCTGGTACAATACGAATCCGATACAGATGTAGAAGTAGGCTTAAGATTTGGACCGACCGGAAACCTATTTGCAAGAAGAATCACAGCTGGCGTAATGGCACTAAACCTAATCGGCTGCAACATTCAAGGTGGAACAGACCAAGTGCTATATCTATACACTGCTGGAGCGGTAAACGTTAAAGGATTCGTGCTAGGAGAAGAAATATAATGCCAACCGTAACTTTAAGGCCGAGAGCAAACGGCACAAGAATAGAATTACTGCCCTATCCAAGCGACTTGGAGAACTGGGACTGCGTAGACGAGGAAGCGGCGGACGGCGACTCAACATACGTGTATACAGACGGCGAAACCGTGGTTGGAGACCTCTATCTGCTGACACCGTCAGGCTTACCGGCTAATGCTACCATAAATAGCGTAACAATCTATCATGTAAGCCGGCAGATAGGCAGGGGTGCAGCCAGCAGCCGAATATACTTCTACCTCCGTACCAACGGGCAGCCATACAGCGGAAATCGATATACCCCAACTTCAACCTGGCAGACCTACTCGCAGACGTTCACAACGAATCCTATCACCGGCCAGCCATGGACCGTCGAGGAAGTCGACAGCCTGGAAGCAGGTGCAGAGATGCGGGGAATGTGGATTGACTTTCGCAATTACGCTTATCCACGCATGACTCAACTTTACGTTATAGTCGATTACACTATTCCAGTTGCTGTGAAAAAGCCCATTATGGACGGTTTGATATATGCCGAATGAGAATGGCTGTATAGTCTGCCCAGCCGAGCCAGAGGCCGCTGGCTTGCCCGGCGGCCGGTTTCGGCATAAAAGTGTGGAGGTGAAAACATGTTTGAGGAAGCCTTGGCGTACTTCCTCATAGCGTTGGGAACGTTGGGCTTCGTTGGAGCCTTTAAACTGCTGTATGAAACGATAAAGTCTGCTTAGGCGAGGCGACATGGCGAAGCTATGCTTTAATCCCGACCCGAAGGCATGGAAGATAGCGCTGTTTTGCATACTGATATTCCTAAACTCGCTGTTGACGCCAATCTATCAGATATTGCAGGGCGGCAAAATGCCGACGGAACTGGACTACTATACTGCGCTAGTAGGCGCCATCATCAACGTCGTCTTGTTCCTGATGACGTTCCTTGGCGTGAAACCACCAGAACAACCGCCGAAGAAGAAAACGTAAATATCCCCATTTTTTCTTTTTTATATACACGTATGGGAGGTTAAACCGTGAAGAGTAAACTCATCGAAAATTTGGATAAAATAGCAGAAGAGATTGAAGCGTTAAATAAGAATATTGATGATTTGATTGAGATTGTAAGCCTGCTTGTAGATGCGATTGATGATTTCAATGCGAATTTAACGGCTAGAATCGACAAGGTAATTGAGGAGGGCTTGAGATGGGTAAGCGCGTGAAAAAGCAAAATCTGCGACTGCCTAATCCAAAGGAAGTAAAGAATCCTGACCCACCTGAACTGATGAGCTATTATACTGGAACGATACTTGTGCCGCCGGCAATACGGCTTAGGCCGCCAGGCAACGAGATGACAATGTTCTTTAAGGGATTCGACGCTGTGCTAGAGAAATATAAAGAAATTGATAGTGAAGGCAACATTGAAAACGCCAGAAAGAAAATGGCTGGCGCATTAGAGCTAAGAGAAGAGCCGGGAGGCCCGAAGCTAATTGAGCTTTCGCCTATAACTCCAGAGAAGGCAGAAAAGGCAATCAGTGAGTACGTCACGGTTGTAGACGGCGCGTCAATTGCGCTTTTGATGGGTATGATTGCGGCTGAGGCTGCTAGCCTTGGTCAATTAGACTATACGCTTTCGCTGATTCCGCAGCATCCGATTATGCGTGGAGCCATGGATGTCGCGACTAGATTTCACTCAGCCTTGGCTTTGGAGGGCGTCTATCCGGCCTATAGATATAAGATACTTTACGATTTTCAGCCTTTGAGGCCGGATGAGCGCGCTACTGCACTAGCATACCTTAAGGGATACAAGGAATCTGAAACCTTCTATAATGACATGAAGTATCTGGGATATGAAGAATGGGCGGCTGACTGTATAGTTCAAAGCCTCATGCAGGCGCCTAGTCCGGAAAGAATACTCGATTTGGTAAGAAGAGGAATTGTTCTTGAAGAAGATGCGGAGTGGATGCTTAAGAAGTATTTGTGGAGCGACGATGACATCAAAAACTTTCTGAAGTTGAAGCAGAATGTTCCTGAGCCTTATAGGCTTGCGGACTTTCATGCTAAGGGATTGATTGATGATAAAAAGCTAGAGGAAGGCTTTGCATGGTACGGTATTTCAGCTGATTATGCGCATGTCTGGTCTAAGAGCCAACTCAGATGGCCTGGCGTTGACACTTTGCTTGAGTTGCTGCGTAGAGATTTCATTCGAGAACTACATTTTAGGGCTTGGGCTAGGGCGAGCGGCTATGCGCCGGCGGTTGTTGATGCGCTTTTGAAGCTTAGGGATAGGATTCCGCCTGCTTCGGACCTTATAACTATGTGTGTTCGTGAGGCTTTCAATCCTGAAGTTTATGAGAGAGTTGCGCCGGAAACGCCTGAAGAGTTTATTGAGTGGATGCGCAGACAGGGATTCAGCGAGGAGTGGAGTAGACGATACTGGGTTGCGCATTATCGGCGTATGGGCGTTGAGCAGGCATGGCGCGCCTACTATCGTGGTAAGTTTAGTAAGGAAGATTTGGAGACTTTTCTTAAGTATGCGGATATTCATCCAGATGATAGGAAGGTTCTAACCGATGAGAAGGTTATGTACGATTTGCCTACCATACGGGAGCTTGGATACGGGTATGATGTCGGCGTTTACACGAAGGAAGATATTGAATGGTATAGGCGTGCTGGCGGTCTTAGCCCTGAGGATGCTAAGAAAGCGGCTGAAGCGATGGTTGCCTATAGGAGTGAAGCAGAAAGGGAGGCTTTACGCCGTGAATATATGTATGCGTATGCTAGGGGCGCTATTACGATTGAAGATTTCGAAAATAAACTTAAGGAATTGAAGACTAGCAAGGATAAGATTCCGCTTTGGCTGGAAAGGGCAAAGTTATACAGGGATAGGATGACTAAGCAGCCGGCGCAGAATGAGCCGTTAAGCATCACAAGGTCTACTGCACAATGGTTGTACGAGCATGATGTTTGGACGGAGGAGCAATTTAGACAAGCCTTGAAAGATTTAGGATATACTGATGAGGCTATCGAAGCCTATCTTGAGCAGTCTAAGAAAAGGAAAGAGGAGCGATTGCCTGAGCCTAAGCGGTTGAGTGAGGCTAAGCTTGAGGATTTGGCGTTTTACGGTATAATAACAGAAGCGGAATGGAAAGCGGGACTGATAGCATTAGGATACACCGAAACAGATGCTGATAAACTGATACGGTTGGCTAAAGAGGAATGGGCTAGGAAGGAGGAGAAGCCTGCTAGACGGCGCCTATCTGAGAGCGATGTTATTGATGCTTATGAGTTCGGCTTGTACGGAATATACGCTGATGAAGATTATTACAGGCAGGCTGGCTATCCAGCGGATAAGATTAGATGGTACGCTGAACATTCAGTTGAGAAATGGTACTTAGACGCCGGCTATAGTCCAGAAGACGCTAGGCTGCTGGCTAGGCTTGTCTACTTAAAGTATGAGGTGCCGAAGCTTAGGACATTGTACCGCAACGGCTGGATAAATAAACAACAACTAATTAAGGGATTGGAAGAGCTGGGTATTCCTGAGCCTAGACGAACTGAGATGGCTATGAATTTTATTAAGGCCGAGCAGCCTGAAAGGCTTAGGGCCGAGCGGGACTTGACTAAAAGCGAAATAATAAAGGGTGTTAAATCTGGTGTGATTACGCCGCAACAGGCTGTGGCACTGCTCGTGGATTTGGGCTACGATGAATGGGAAGCATGGTACTTACTCGCCATCTACAAAGTTGTGGAAGCAGGCGACCCTGAGAGCTACTGGGAGATGCGTAAGATAATCGAATTGCAGAAGAAGGCTAGAGGCTTACCGGCTAAGGAGATTCCAGATGAATTGATTATTCTTGAGCAGGAGCAGCGTAGACTAAAAGAAGAATTGGATAGATTAAGAAAGACTGGGGCGCCTGAGGAGGAAATCGCTGAAATCGCTAATAAGCTTACGTTGGTTGAGAATAAGATGCGCACTATCATCGGTAAGCTAGGCTTGGAGCGCTGAAACGCCTTCGGCGTTTCGAGCTACTGTCTATCTTGGGGTAGTGTCAGCTCGTAGCCTTTCAATCATCGCTAGATGCTCATCTTAAAAGCGGTTCATCATCCGAAGCTCGTTAGTTCGGTTTGGTATCCTCTTTTTTTGCACATGCATATCCAGCAGGTTTGGCCTTTTCCTGCCGTATGTGTTGGGTCGTTTACGTATAGTTTCAGTATGATTTGCCAGTCTTTGAATATTGCCAGTATGTTATCTAATGGTATTTTAAAGTCGTTCCATTTTAGCCATAATAGTCCGTCGTCTCGCAGTATGCGTTTAAATTCTTTTTGGGCTTGATAGATAAATTTGATTAGTTGACTTCTGTTTTTGTATCTTTCCAGCCCGTAGTATCTTGGTATTTTGCCGTAGCCCGGCCATACTTTCTGGAATGTTTCGCTGTCTGGTATTGTGTACCATGTTGTTGTTTCTGCGTAACTATGCGGTGGGTCGAAAAAGATGGTGTGGAAAGTTTTAGGCTTGAATGGTGTTCGTGTGCAGTCGGCGAATATTGTTGGTTTTCGTGCCAGTTTCTTTTGTATGTCTATGTAAACTATACTGTTCACATCTTTTGTTTCGTACATTGTACGGTTGCCAGCAGTAGCGTCCAATATCATTGTTAATCATCTGGGAATATGTCTATTTCTATTGCGATTTCTGTGTTTACTGTTATTAATTCTTTTATTGCTTTTAGTATTTGTTCGATTATTTCATAATTTTTAGTTTCTATTTCTATGTATACTCTTGGCATTTTATATTACTCCTGCTTTTTTGTATTTCCACCATAGTTTACGTAGTTGTTCGATTGTTGGCTTATGTCTGCTTATCCATGCTTTTGATATGATTAGTTGATTGTTGCATGGTAATAATTGTCCTGTTTCTTTATCATAAAACTTGCATATTGGTAGTTTTGTTTTTTTGTCTTGTCCTTTATATTTGCATGGCTGTGGTAATGTACAGATTGGTAGTGTGTATTTTGTGTGTTTTCGTATTTGTTTGATTCGGTATGGACAGTTTACGTAGCATCGTTTTCTTTGGCATATTACGTTTGGCTGATATGGACAAGCCCTCATTCCTCATCACTTCTCTACATAATATGCCTTTCGTAATGGATTGTTGCATCTTGGACAGAGTCTTCTTTCTATTTTTTCATCTGTTATGTATCCGCATGCTGGGCAGTATAGTCGAACCTTTATTTTTGGTTTCTGCTTTTTTTCTGCCATTTCTCACCAGCCTTCTTCTTCTCTTATGCGTTCTACAAATTCTCTGCCGAACAGTCCTCTTAATCCTTGTATTGCATACCTTGTTTGTGTGCCCCATGGGTAATGTACGGGTATTCTGCGTATTCCGTGCTCTCGTAGCCATGGCTCATCCCAGCGTTCGCGTTTCATCTCTTCTATTGTTTCCCATAGGCTTTCTACTTGGCGTGTAGACGGTTCATAGCCTAGTTGTGTTCTTAGTTCTTCTCTTAGGCGCTCTTTGTCTTCCCATGCTTCGATAGGTAAATCTAATCTATTCAAAAAGTCCTCATATCGCTCGTCGTACGCCAACGTTAAATTCCCTCACTTTGCATTTTGGCTCGTAAACATCAGATATTGTTTCGTACCGTACAAAACTATCTAATTCGTCTATTGTTGCGTCTTCTAGATACGGTGAGGGCAGTTTTGTGAATAGGCGTATTCGTCTGCCATCTTTCGGCGTGATTCGTAAAGTAAACTTCTTTCTCCATACGCCGAACCTGAAATATGTCATGTCCACGTATTTTGTTGCGGCTATTATTTCTATGGCTTTTTGCCATTCGCATCGTTTAAAGCAATAAGCCATATAGTGTCCTTTTTTGCCTGTGTAAAGAATATATATGGTTGGTAATTTATACTTGGCTTGTACTTCCGCTAGGCTATCGATGACTTGTTGTGGCGTTACGCCGTCGAAGTCCCACATGAGTATATGTTTTCTGTCGGGTAGGATGGAATTGACTCCTGCTACGTCTGTTACGTGCACTACATTTAGTGAAAATCTCCATCTTCCTATTCTGAATCTTAGCATCATGGTTTATTCCTCTTTTTTTAGTTCCTTTATTGTCCCCTTTATGATTTTTAGTATATCATATATGTTGGTTAGCCTTAGCATTGTTGTCCATATTGCGCATTCGCATTCATACGGGTCGTACCATGCGCATCTTATTTTGTCGCAGTATCCGAACATGCCGTTTGGCAATTTTTTTAGTGGGCATAGTTTTTTGTTTGTCATTGTTTTTCCTCCTTTTCTTCTTCTATCCATTCTGGATAGTACACCACTATTGCTATCCAATCTTCCATGCCTTGGGTGTATGCTGGGAATGGTACTGTGTGGATTATTATGTTTCGTGAAAGAGCCTTTCCCTTTGCCCATTCGTTGAATTCTTTTTGTACTTTTTCTGGTTTTCCGTAGAATATTTTTACTTTCATAATTTCACCTCCTATTCTTTATTATATATACACTTCTGCATTTTGGGCAGATGAATCGTTGTTTTCCGTCGGCTCCGATGTACCATTCTGTTGAAACAACTTTGCAGCAGGGTAGTTCAACGCTGTTTATTATATCTTTCTTTTTCTTTGTATGTGTCTTCTGCTTCATGTTTATTTGCCTCCTTTTCGTTCTTGTTCTGTTAGTTCGTCGTATCTGCGTAAAGTAGCCTCTAGGATTGGTTTGATTGGTTTTGCTTCGATTAGGTATTTTAGTAGCATTTTGTCGTTGATTTCGTTTATTTGTCTTATTATGTCTTCTATTGGTGTTGCGTCGATATATTCTCTTAGATGTCGTAGGATTGCCATGTGTTCGACTCCGCGCGCTAACTGTAGGTTTTTTAGGAACATTTCAAGTGTTTCCGGCATCTTCATTTACCAGCTTTTCTTTAATCTGCTGTATTCTTTTTGCATAGTAAAGATGCACTAAGTTACCTGTGCGTTTGTAAAGTCGCATATGAGCCTCATAATATACGTTAAGTGCTTCAATTACATCTTTTGGTACTACCATCTTTGGTTTACTCCGCATATTTTGAATACTTTTTGTGTCCATTCTGTCGGACATAGTCTGGTCGGTGAATTTTGTTTTATCCATATCCATTCTGGATATGATTTGGCTATTCTGCGTACTGTTTCTGGATGTACTTTATAGTCTTCTGCGATTGTGTCTAGTGTTGGTTCGCCGAAGCTTGCCAGTTCCACTAATAGACAGTATAGGTCGTTTTGGAATGTTCTGGCTCCTTCTAGGCTGTATGATGTCAGTATGTATCTTTCTAGTTGCATCGGTTTCATTAGCTTTACGAGTAGTCTGTAATCTGAAAGGTTGACTTGGTTTCTTCCGTCTAGGGCTGCGCATGCTCTTAATAAATCTGGTATGTGCTCTAGGCATCGTGCATAGCTCCATTGTACTAGTCCTATCATTATGAGTTGGTACCATAGTCTTCCTTTGTGTTTTGGCGGCGCTACTTCTGATATTGGTATTGAGAAGTCGATTTCTACGCTTGGTATTGACTTCTTTGGCTTTGCCGGCCGTATCAGGTGATAATATCTGATTATTTTATCTCTGACTACGGCTACCCAGCTTGGAGCCTGCACAAGTGAATTCATCATTATTGGCTGAATATTTACATGGGCGCTTCCATAGAATCCGCTTATCTGGATTCGACTGGTTTGTGTTATTTTGTCTACGTGATGACTGTATGTTAAGTGCGCCAACACTTCTAGTGTGGCTGTTCTGCTCCATTCTGATTTTTCTGCGCCTAAGTCATCGATGATGACTGCTCCGCCGAACTCGGAAAGCTCGTCTGCTACACGTATTAGTCCGGCTAGCGTGATTGACAGATACTGTTTTGCTCGGTCTTTTAGTAGGTACGCTACCGTGTTGGTGGATACTGATTTTCCGCATCCGGCTGGCGCTATGTTCAGTATGCATTTATGCGCTTTTGCGGCTACAAGGTTCATGGCTATCAATGGTCCTAGGCCTCTATGCGTGCTGTTTATCTTTTTTATTAGTTGGGTTAGTGTATGTTGCGCCATGGTTTTCTAGCAACCGCTCGATTCGTATTGTTACGTAATCTTTTGTCTTTTCTAGTAGCCATAGTCTTACGTAGCGCCATCGCTT
>Ga0164310_10001627_pt1 | contig 12852 bp, 10 predicted proteins | sample GuaBasSedimGuay1_FD_121795 | JGI IMG/M metagenome (GOLD analysis project Ga0164310, IMG submission 121795) | Subseafloor sediment microbial communities from Guaymas Basin, Gulf of California, Mexico - Guay1, Core 4569-9, 0-3 cm | ecosystem: Environmental > Aquatic > Marine > Hydrothermal vents... | reverse complement strand
CTTCCTCACCGTCGCCACCGCTGCCGTCGGTTACGTCTATATCGCCAGCCAACTCCCTCCACCCGAGGAGTTGCAGGCGCGCCAGACCGTCTTCGTCAGCAGCAAAATCTACGACCGCGAGGGCAATCTGCTCTACGAGGTCACGGACCCGCACGGTGGACGGCGCACCTACGTGCCCCTTAGCGAGATTTCCCAGGACCTTATAAATGCGACCATCGCTACCGAAGATCGCGATTTTTGGCTCCACCCTGGCTTTGACCCCATCGCTGTTATCCGCGCCGTCTACTACAATCTCTCGGAGAGACGCATCGTCTCCGGCGCCAGCACCATCCCTCAACAATTGGCCCGCAATGTCTTGCTCTCCCCCGAAGAACGGGTGCAGGAGACCCTCTGGCGCAAGATCAAGGAGGCCGTTCTGGCCGCCGAACTGACGCGCACCTACCCCAAGGAAACCATCCTGGAGATTTACCTCAACGAACTCTATTACGGCAACCTGGCCTACGGCATCCAGGCCGCCGCTGAGACATATTTTGGGGTGGACGCGGCTGACCTGACGCTGGCACAGGCCTCCTTCCTTGCCGGCCTGCCTCAATTGCCGGCCACCTACGACCCCTTCGGCGGTGGGCTCGACCTGGCCCTTGCCCGCCAGGAAGACGTGTTGGCGCTGATGGTCGAGGCCGGCTACATCAACCACACCGAGGCTGCACTGGCGGCCGCCGAGATGCGCAACTACGAGTTCAAGCCTCCCCAACTCGACCTCACCACCGCCCCTCACTTCGTCGTCTACGTGCGGCAGACGCTGGAGGCCGCCTACGGCCCGGAGGCGCTATACCGGGGCACGGGCCTGCGCATCTACACTACGCTCGATCCCCACCTGCAGGCGCTGGCCGAGCAGGCCGTGCGTGAGGGCGTGGCCGCTTTGGCCGACCGGGGCGCTACTAACGGCGCGCTCGTCGCATTGGACCCGGCCACCGGTCACATCCTGGCGATGGTCGGCTCCGCCGACTTCCGTAACAAAGAGATTGACGGCCAGGTCAACGTCGCGCTGCGCTGCCGTCAGCCCGGCTCATCCATCAAGCCCCTCACCTACGTCGCCGCCTTCGAGCGCGGTTGGACGCCGGCCACACTAATGTGGGACCTGCGCACTGCATTCCCCGATGGGGCCAACCCGCCTTACGTCCCGGTCAATTATGACGGGAAGTACCACGGCCCGATGCTCTTGCGCGACGCGCTGGCTAACTCGTACAACGTTCCCGCCGTCGCCGCGCTCCAGTTCGTTGGGGTTGACGGCCTGCTGGAGATGGCTACGCGGCTGGGCGTCAAATCGCTGGCCCACCCCGAACTTTACTGCCCCGAATACCCCTACGACGCGCCTCCGACCTATGGCCTTGCGCTCACGCTGGGCGGTGGCGAGGTCAAACTGCTGGAAATGACCGGGGCCTTCGCCGCCTTCGATAACGGCGGAAAGCGCGTGGAGCCCAGCCCCATCCTGCGCATCGAGGACAGCCGGGGCAACGTCCTGGTGGATAACTCCGCGCCCGCCGGCGAACAGGTCATCTCCCCCCAGCACGCCTACCTCATCACCAGCATCCTGGCCGATACCCAGGCCCGCTGCCGTGCCTTCCATTGCCCCAGCGTCTTGGAACTCAGCCGCCCGGCGGCGGCCAAGACCGGCACCACCGACGACTTCCGCGACGCCTGGACCATCGGCTACACCCCCGACCTGGTGGCCGGCGTGTGGGTGGGTAATTCCGACAATTCCCCGATGATCAACCTGCCCGGAGCGGCCGGCGCGGGCCCCATCTGGCACAACTTTATGGAGGCAGCCCACGCCGGCCTGCCCGTGCGCGACTTTGTGCGCCCGCCCGGCATCGTCGAATATGAAATCTGCGCCGACTCCGGTGCCCGCCCCACCGAGCACTGCCCCCGGCGCAAAGTGGAAGTCTTCGCCGAGGATCAGCCGCCGCTGGACGAAAGCCACGACTGGTACCAGATGGTGAAGATTGACGCCCTCACCGGTCTGCTGGCCAACGAGTTCTGCCCCGACCACGTCGTCGAGAAGTTAATGGTTGTCATCACCGACGAGCGAGGACGGGAGTGGGCCCAGGCTCACCCGGAGTACTTCGGGGGCCTGCCGCTGGCACCGCTCGAATACTGCACCGAGAGCACCGAGCGCCCCCAGGTCTTCATCACCGAGCCCCGCTCAGGCAGCACCGTCTACGGCATCGTGTCGGTCATCGGCACCGTCCAGTTGCCCAACTTCGATCACTACGAGGCACAGTACGGCATCGGCGGCAACCCCCAGGGCTGGGGCTGGATCAGCGGGCCGCATCTGGCGCAGGTGCGCGAGGGGCTGCTGACCGAGTGGGATACGACCCACCTGGCTCCCGGCCTCTACACGCTGCGCATCACCGCCTTCGACCGCGAGCAACACCGCGTCGAAGCGCGGGTGCAGGTCTACGTTGCCGCCCCGACCGAGACACCGACGCCGGTGCGGTCTCCCACACCAACGGCGACACCCACCCTCCCGCCGACCTCCACGCCGACGCCCACACTCCCGCCTACCCCCACGCCGACGCCCACACTCATACCGACCTTTACGCCGACGGTTGAGCCCACGCCGGAGCTCTCCCCCACACCGACCGAGACGCCTGCACCTGAAGCGACCGAGACGCCAACGGAGGAAGCCACGCCCGCCCTCGAACTTTCCCCCACGCCAGGGGGAACCCCGACCGAGGAGGCGACTCTTCCCCCGACGGGATCTTTGGGATTTCCCGTGGCCAGGTTTGACCTGACACGATAGCGACCGGGGCCTTCAGTACTTCCTGACCACGGCGCGGTAGGCCGTCGGCTGGCGGCACTGCAGAATCTGCGTCTCCTCCCGCACCTGCCGCACCTCGTCCAGGTCAATGCGCGCCACAGCGTACCCCTCCTCAGGTTCCTCCACGCTGGCGTAGACCTTCCCACGAGGACCGACGATGCTGCTTTGACCGAAGAAGGTATACGAGGGCTCCTCTCCCACCCGGTTGGCAGCGGCCACGAAGACCGCGTTCTCGTAGGCCCGCGCCAGCAGGTAGGTGCGCCACTCGTCGGCGTGAGGCTGCTCCCAGTTGGCGCATACCACCAGCAACTCCGTCCCCTCCAGCACCAGGCTGCGCGCCACCTCCGGGAAGGCCAGATCCCACCCAATCATCAGCCCAACGGTGCCAAACGCCGTCTGGAAAGCATTAATCCGGTAGCCGGAGCGAAAGGCGATACGTTCCTCTCCCCGCAGGTGCATTTTGTGATACTGACCGATGAGGTCACCATCGGGGCCGATCAAGATGGCGGAGTTGTAAATAATGCTTTCGACCTTCTCCTTGGTGACCATCCCAAAGGCGACGTGCACGCCCAATTCGCTCGCCCGCTGAGCGACGAGGTTAACCGTGGGGCCTGGGACACGCTGAGCCAGTTGGGGAAAACGCGGCCCGACCTCGTAACCCGTCGTGACCAGTTCCGGAAAGACGATCAGATCCACCGGCTGTTCGGTCGCGACGCGGGTGATGAATTCGTTCATCTTGATCAGGTTTTCTTCCATTCGGCCCAGTTCGGGCTTCATCTGTACGGCTGCGACGGTGATTTCGCGCATAGTGAGTACTCCTTCCATGAAACGTGATGCGTGAGACGTGATGCGTGGAATGTGATCAGGAGCGGCGCAACTGCTTGAGGAGAGTGATCAGTTCAGGCGGCAATGGGGCTTTGAACTCTACCTCCTCGTCCGTGGCGGGATGGGTGAAGCGTAGACGCGCAGCGTGGAGGAAGTGGCGGCCATGAAGCAACCGCTGGCGGCGGCGTCCGTAGACCGCGTCCCCTACGACCGGATAGCCCAGCCAAGCCAGATGCACCCGTATCTGATGCGTGCGACCGGTGTAGGGACGCACCTCCAGTAGTGTATGGTTACGGAAATACTCGACAGCCCGGTACAATGTGCGCGCCTCCCGCCCACTCCGCACCACGGCCATCTTCTTGCGCTGCCGCTTGTCACGTCCCACCGGTGCTTCTATGACCCCCTCCCGAGGCTGCACTTGCCCCTCAACCAGCGCCAGATAAGTCTTGGCGACCTGCCGGCGCTTGAACTGTCGTTGGAGTGCAGCCCGGATTGCATCATCCTTGGCGATGAGAATCAGGCCGGAGGTATCTTTGTCCAGCCGGTGGACTATCCCAGCCCGGTCCGGCCCGCCCACATCGGCAACCTGCGGGCAATGGGCCAGCACCGCGTTGACCAGAGTGCCGCTGGTGTGGCCGTAGGCCGGGTGCACGACCATCCCCGCCGGTTTGTTCACCACCAGCAAAGCCTCATCTTCGTAGATGATGTCAAGGGGGATGTCCTCCGGCACAACCTGCTCAGGCATCTCGGCAGGGACGCGCACAACGACCTCGTCGCCCACCTGCACGCGGTAACTGGGCTTGCTGGGCTGCCCGTTGACGGTGACCGCGCCGGTCTTGATCAACCGCTGGGCCATCGCCCGGCTGAGGTCCGGCACGTGAGTCGGAACGACCTTATCCAGCCGCTCGCCCCCCTCGTCGGCGGTGAAGAGGACAACCCGCCCCTCAGCCATCCTCAGCCGCCCGCCGTCTGTCCCGCTCACGCCGTTCCTCCCACAGCATCATCAGCGCCAGCAGCGTCACACCAGTGACGATGGAGGCGTCCGCCAAGTTGAAAACGGGCCAGTTGTGCAAGGGCCAGAAGTTGAGGTCAATGAAATCTACCACAAACCCCCGCCGTAGCCGGTCTATCAGGTTACCGGTGGCCCCGCCGAGTTGGAGGCCCAGTGCAACTCGCATCAGCCATTGCCCACGCGGGAGATGATGATAGTAGAGGATGATCGCCACGATGACTATCGCAGCGATGAGGATGAAGAAATCACCCCATTTAGGAAACAGCCCAAAGGCCGCCCCCGTGTTCGTCACGTGGGTGATACGAAATATAGGGGCCAGCCAGGGCGCAATGTCCCACGACTGGCCCTCTCCCAGCCACATCGTCACCAGGTATTTACTGACCTGGTCAACAAACAAGACCAATGCAGCCGTGGCCGGCAAGATCAGAGCGCCCCACCTTTGTCGCTTCAATGAGAGACCGTCCGTGTTCCGCTTTGTTCGTAGCGGGCCTGGCAGTCCAGGCAGTACATGGCCTGGGGCAACACCTCCAGACGTGCCCGGTCAATCCTGGCACCACAGGCTTCGCAGATACCATAGGTGCCATTGTCGAACTTGGCCAGCGCCCGCTCTACCTCTTCTAGCGAAGCCTCGACTTTGCGCTTCAACGCCACACCCACGGCCTGATCGAAGGCATCTGTCGCGTCGTCGGCCATGTGGTTGCTGTAGCCTATGCTTTCGTACTCGGCGGCCTCGAGTTGTTCCAACTGCTGCTTCAGTTTCGCTCGTTCCTCCAGCAGTTCCCGCTTGGCTCTTTCGTACGAGAAAGGCATCTGTCCTCCTTCCGCCTTACCGCCTCAAGTGTGTTCTATTCTACCCCACTCAGCTTGAATTGGCAAGAGCAACACCGACCCAGAAGCGCCGGTGCCGGAAGCCCCAGCACCGCCTGTTCACGACGATGCCCGTCGCACTCCCAATCTGAGCGAGTGACCGGCCACCCGATCCTCACCTATGGTGGCTCCCTCCTCCGGCGGCCCAGCCCGCAGTTCCACGCTCAAGGTCTCCGCCGCGATGAAGTCCCGCCACGCCTCGATTGCCTCGGCCAGTTCTACGTCGGCCTGGTAGGTGGTGACGATGCGGTCGTCCAGATTGAAGCCCGCCTCCTTGCGCAGGTTCTGCACGCGGCGGACGACCTCGCGGGCCAGCCCCTCGGCGAGCAAATCCGGGGTGAGGACGGTGTCCACGGCAACGGTCACGCCCCGCTCCGAAGCCACCGCCAGCCCCTCGAGGGCCTCCTCGCGCACCAGGACCTCCTCGGGGGCCAGTTCCACCTCTTCTCCCTCCACCTCCAGCCGCAATGGGAGCCCTGTCCGCAGTCGCCGCACCGCCGCCACCGGATCCAGCGCCGCCAGCGCCGCACGCACCGCCGGGAACCGCCTCCCAAAGCGCGGCCCAAGCACTTTATTGTCCGGCAGAAGACGGTAGGACACCAGATCGGCCACGTCCTCTACGAACTCAACCCGCTTGACGTTCAGTTCGTCCCGCACCAGAGCCACTAGTTCGTCGTCCAACTCGCCGACGCTGGGCTCCAGGTGGACCAACGCACGGGCCAAAGGCTGGCGCAGCTTGATGCCTCGGCTATTGCGGGCGGAACGGCCCAGGGCGACCACCTGCCGGGCCAGCGCCATCCGCGCCAAAAGGTCTTCATCCACGGCGGCCTCATCGGCGACGGGCCACTCGGTGTGATGGACGCTTTCGGGCGCGGCCTCGTCCACCGAGCGAACGAGGTTCTGATACATCACCTCGGTCACAAAGGGAGTGAAAGGAGCCAGGAGACGGCAGAGGGTCGTCAGGACGTGATAGAGTGTTGCGTAGGCCGCGTTCTTGTCCGCGTCCTGCTCACTCTTCCAGAACCGCCGTCGGCTACGGCGCACGTACCAATTAGTCAGATCATCCAGGAAGGACTCCACCGCCATCGTCGCACCGTAGGCGTCGTAGTTGTCCAGGCAATCGGTAGCCCGGGCGACTACCTGGTCCAAGCGGGCCAGGATCCACCGATCCAGCGCGGTTTGGGCTTTGAGCTTTGGGCTTTGGGCTTTGGGCTCCCAGCGGTCAATGTTGGCGTAGGTCACGAAGAACGAGTAGACGTTCCATAATGGAAGCAGGAACTGCCGCCGCACCTCATCCGCCCTGCCGTAGCCGAAGAGGAGGTTCTTCTCCGGCTTCTGACGGCAGTAGAGCCAACGCATCACGTCCACTCCCATCCGGTCGGCGGCCTCGTTGAACTCGATGGCGTTCCCCCATGATTTGTGCATCTCCCGCCCGTCCTCGGCCAGAAGTGTGGCATAGGCGAAGCAGGCTTTGAACGGTGGCGTCCCGTCCAATACCGTGGCCATCGTCAGCAGGCTATAGAACCAGTTGCGGAACTGGCCGGGGAAGGACTCGCTGATCCAGTCGGCCGGGTACCACTGCCGCCAGTAATCCTGATTAGTTCGGTACTGGAGGGTGCTGAAACTGACGATGCCGGCGTCGAGCCAGGGATTGCCCACATCAGGGATACGGCTCACCTCCGCGCCGCACTTGGGGCAAGCGATGCGCACCGCGTCCACCCAAGGACGATGGGGGGTATGTCCTTCGAATTCCTCCCATCCGGACACGGCCCGCGCCTTCAGTTCGTGCTCGTCGCCGACGACCTCGAAGTGACCGCAGTTCCGGCACTCCCAGATGGGCAGCGCCAGCCCCCAGTAGCGCTTCTTGCTGATCATCCAGTCGTGCATATTGCGCAGCCAGTCCAACTCACGCTCCAGCCCGAAGGACGGAATCCAGCGGATCTGCCTCGTCACGTCCATTATCTGGTAGCGGAGTTCGTCCATCGAGATGAACCACTCATCCACCAGGCGGAAGACCAGTTCGGTGCCGCAGCACCAGCAGACAGGGTAGCGGTGGGTGTAGTCCTCGACCTTGTAGAGAAGCCCCTTCTCCCGCAAGTTCTCGAAGACCCGCTCGGCGCTCTCGGAGACGTGGACGCCGGTGAAGGGGCCGAACCCCTCCAGGAAGACGCCCTCCTCGTCCAGCGGGGCGATGGCGGGTAGGCCGTATTCCTTGCTCAGCGCGAAGTCCTCCGCGCCGCAACCCGGGGCGATGTGGACGATGCCGGTGCCCTCCGCCTCCCCCACCTCGTCCCACAGGATCACCCGATGGGCCTGCGGTCCGCCGGCTGCCCGCTGGGCCGGCAGTTCGTCGAAGGGGCCGTCGTAGGTCCAGCCCTCCAGCGCCGTCCCTTGCATCTCCTCCAGCACTTCGTAGTCACCATCTAGGATGGGGAGGGTACCTTTGGAGAGATAAAAGGTCTCGTCCCCCTGGCGGACCTTCACGTAGGTCAGTTCCGGCCCCACCGCCGCAGCCACGTTGCTGGTCAGCGTCCAGGGCGTGGTGGTCCAGACCAGCAGGCTCTCCCCCGGGCGTCCGCGCAGCGGGAAGCGCAGTGTGACGCTGGGGTGGGTCAGTTCCCGGTAGCCCTCGGTGACGATCTCGTGTTGGCTGATGCCGGTGGCGCACCTTGGGCACCAGGGCATCACGTCGGTGCCTTTATAGAGCCATCCCCGCTCCCAGCAGCGTTTAAGGAAAGTCCAGATCATATAGTTGTTCTCGTTGGAGAAGGTGAAGTAGGAGCCGCCCAGTTCGGGCAGGCCCAGCCGGGCGACGATTCCCTCAACCGTATCGGTCACCGGACCGCGTGGCCCCTGGACGGTGATGATCTCCTCTGGGTCTCGCGCCAGCCGATCGGCCAGGTCACGCAGGGAATCCGGATCGTTCCAGTCCATCCAATAGCCCAGGCGGATAGATTGCTCGGTCTGGATGGCAGCGTATCTGAGCACGCGCTCCTTGCACCTGCGCACGAAGCGGGCGATGCCATACTCCTCGATATCCCGCTTGGAGCGGAAACCCAGTTCCTTCTCCACCTCGACCTCGACCCAGAGGCCCTGGCAGTCAAAGCCGTTCTGGTAACGGATGTGATGGCCTTTCATCGCCCAGAAGCGATGGTAGAGGTCCTTGTAAGTGCGCCCCCAACCATGATGGACGCCCATAGGGTTGTTGGCCGTGATCGGGCCGTCTATGAAGGACCAGCGGGGGCCGTCCTTCCGCAACTCGAGCAGTTTCTGAAAGGCCTGGGTTCTCTCCCAGAGAGCCAGAGTCTCGTACTCCTGAGCGATAAAGTCAACCGAAGTGGGAACTGGTTTGAACATCATCTCCTCCTGACCGATCTATTTTGACGTTGACAAAAACTCGTCTCTCCGCTACAATGGGTCTGTATCCCTGAGCGGGAGGTAAACTATGCGCGTGCGAACAAGAGCGATCCGAGAGGGCCGAGCCCTCTACCTGCTGGAAGACATAACTCTCCCGGAAGGCCAGCCACTCATCGTCACCATCGAAACGCCCGTCGTGGACAAGGACGGCAGCGTTTTGGACGAGGACGGCATCCCCATCCAGGAGACGCTGGCCGATGTGCTCGGCTTCGACCCGGAGGACGAAGAGAGGTTACTGGCCGAAGGCGAACGCCAGCGGCAGGCTCTATTAGCAATGGCTATGTCTAGCACTGCTGCCAGTGATCCTCCCCATGACGGCTCGGTCAACCACGACAAGTACTTGTATGGAGATCCATACCGATGAAGCAACCCCATCTAGTTTTCGTGGACAGCAGTGCCTGGTTTGCTCTGAAGGACACCAAGGATCCTCATCACGATATGGCCATTCAATTCCTGACAGCTTTTACTGGTAAGTTGCTCACGACGAATTTTGTTATTGACGAGACTATCACGCTGACGCTGTACCGCCTTGGCTATCCAGTCGCTCGTGAGTTAGGTGAAGAGTTGTGGGCCGGGAAATACGCCAATGTCATCTACGTCTCCAAGTCTGACCAGCACGCCGCCTGGGAACTGTTCAAGAAGTACGACGATAAAGGGTTCAGTTTCACCGACTGCACCAGTTTCGTCGTTATGGAACGACTGGGGTTGCTCTACGCCTTCACCTTCGACGAACACTTTGAGCAGACAGGGCGGTTTATCCGCCTCCCTCGCGTGTAGCCTCCTTATCCCTCTAACTCCACTACCAACCGCTTGTTGATGCGCCCTTTGCTCTTGTAGTCCACGATGCGCAGCGGCCCAACCTCCGACGTGTTCGCCACGTGCGTGCCGCCGTCGGCCTGGAGGTCCAATCCTTCAATCTCCACCACCCGCACCTGGGTGATGTGAGGCGGGAGGAGGTTGATCTTGGTGCGGATCAGGTCGGGAATCTGGAAGGCCTCCTCACGGGGCAGAATCCGCACGTGGATAGGCCGGGCAGCCGCGACTTCGACGTTGATCTTCTCCTCGATCTCGTCCACCAGTTCCCGCCGCATACGCTCAAACTCGAAGTCCATCCGTCCCCGCAGCGGCTCCATCTTGCCGCCGGTCACCGATGCGCCGTAATCGCGCCAGATGACGCCGCAGAGGATGTGCATGGCGGTGTGGGTACGCATCAGCGCATAGCGGCGCTCCCAATCGAGGATACCTCTCACGGGCGTGCCCACCGGCGGCGGCTCGCGGTTCAATCTATGCACGACGCGGCCCTCACTGCGGCCCACCTTCACCACCTTCCACTCGCCGCCGTCGGCCAGTAGCCGCCCGACATCGTTGGGCTGCCCTCCGCCGCCGGGGTAGAAGGCAGTGCGATCCAGCACCACCCCATCACCAACGATTTCGGTCACGACGGCCTCGAACTCGCGCAGGTAACTGTCCGTTTGGTAGAGCAACTCGGTCATTCCGCCTCCAGATCGCACCACAGTATGTCCGTATAGTCGGTACACCCCATCGCCCGCCAGAAGGCCTGGGAGGCGGGATTATTGTGCGCCACCCCCAACTGTAGGTGAGAGACACCCCGCTCGCAGAACCAGGCTTTCAACGCCTCGAAGAGCGCCCGCCCCACCCCATGGCGCCGTGCCGCCGGGTCCACGACGACGTCCGTCACGTAGCCATACCGCTCGGGCTCGAAGACGGGAAGTTGATCGCGCAGCACGCCCATAATCTGCCCGATCAGCCTGCCGTCTGCCTCGGCTACGAAGACACACCAACTCTCATTTCCCCAGACGCCCTCGCGCAGGTGCTTCTCCCACGCTTGCTCCCCTGCCGGCGGGGGAAGGGGTCGAAAGCGGGGCTCCAGTCGCGTGTGAAAGTCCATCATCTCTCGCCACAGCCGGAGCATCTCCGGCAGATCATCTTCAGTACCAGGTCGGATGATGAATTCCACCTCTTCCTCCATAACGAAAAACTCTCGTCCCTAAAGGGACGAGAGTCCGAACTCCCGCGGTACCACCCTTCTTGCCCCACGTATGCGGGGCCTCTCGGTCGGCGACCAACATCGCCGCGTCCTGGTAACGGGGGACGAGCCCGGCTGAGTCTACTGAGTTGGTAGATTGGGAAACTGGTAAATTGGTAAACTGGTGACCAATCCCCAATCTACTAATCTACCAATTTACCATCCCCACCAACCGTTCAGTCAGCGGCTCCGGAGGGATTTTCGGCGCGGCTCCCGCACCCGGCTCTCACCTGGCCCGGGCTCTCTGGGCCGGTACCCCGCGCTTACTCGTCTCCATCATCGCCTTTGACAATGTGATTTGCATTATGCCACAAGAATGCAGAGATGTCAAGCACAGTGACAAGGTAGGTCAAATTGGCAATTTGACCTACGGCGCTGAAGCGAGGCGTCCGGCCTCTCTGAAGGTGGGGCTAAAATTGGTTGGACGTCCGGCTTCAGCCGGAAAATCCTCGCTGAAGCGAGGCGTCCGGCCTCTCCTCCCACTCATTTTAGCCAAACCCCATTCAAATCACCCTTCCCCCTTTAGGATACTATGAAAATATACTGATCGGCGTGCCGACGCGACGGTCGCTCCGGATGAAGTCATCCTCGTAGCCGCCGATGGGATAGACCCAGCGGTAGATCCAGCGGGCAGCAGCGATGGAGACGTTGAGGCAGCCGTGGCTGCGCGGCACGCCGAAGTCATTGTGCCAGTAGGTGCCGTGAATAGCGGTGCCGCTCAGGTCGAAAAAGACGTTCCACGGGATGCCCGGCAGGTCGAAGATCTCCACCGGTGGTGGTGGCTCGTCCGGCTTCTGCGGGCGGTTGCTCATGTGACGCGAGGGCTGCTTGAGCAGCACACACGTCTCCCCCGTGTGCGTGCTTAAATCCACCACCGTACCATCCTCCAATTGCTGCATCCCCACACCGGAGGCGACGGGGGTGGTGAACACGATCCGCTGCCCCTCGTAGCAGGTCAGCAACTGTTTGCTCAGGTCTACCTCGATGCGCTTCTCACCGGCGAAGGGGTGAATGGGAGCCATCTCGGCGCGGGGGATGCGGCGCACGTCCCGTGCCAACACCCACTGGTAATCTGTCGGCGGCAGTTCGTCGAAGACCTTGTACCAGCCGGTGCCTTGCTCGTCCTCGTAGGCATCCACAATGTGATAGACGGTGCCTCCGTAGAAACGGTAGACCTTCCGAGCCTGGAGGTGAGGCTCGGCGCGGGCTTCGGTGAAGACCTGGGAGACCTCGCCCCAGAAACCCCACTCGCCGACGTCGCGGATGAAGGGCTGGGGAGGATAGACGCGCACAGGCAGAACCCAGGCGGAGTGGACATAGCCCAGGGGGGTCTCGTACCACAGGTCGTTGTGGGCGCTGAAAGGGGCGTGCACCTCACCGGTGATGAGGAAAGACTGGTCGCGGTAGCGGACGTCCAGCCGCGTAGCGGAGGTGGAGGGCTGATTGTAGAAGACGACGGTGTGGATGGCTCGCCCCATCAAGACCCAGGTCTCAATGTCCTCGTCCCTTTCCGGTTCTGGTGGGACAGGATAGCGGGCGCGGGCGTGGAAGGCGGGCGCGAGCGCCGCAGCAGCAGTGGCTGCGGCAATTAGTTTGAGCAGTTTGCGGCGGGTGAGGTACGGCATCGGTGGATTCTTTACCTGTAATCGCTTTTGGTATCTATCCGCTCCATTGACGCTGTTCCAACTCGGGATGGTTCAATTACAAGCGAAAATAGGTTGACACTTTGATGTCTGCTGCACACCGCCGCCCGGCGATGAAGTCGCCGGGCTACAGAGCAGCGGGGGATCAATCCCCCTTACTTGCCGCGAAGACCGTTTTCCTGCTGTGTTGCGGCGTAAGCCCGACTCGTCGGGCGCCGCT
>Ga0164310_10001626_pt1 | contig 12853 bp, 10 predicted proteins | sample GuaBasSedimGuay1_FD_121795 | JGI IMG/M metagenome (GOLD analysis project Ga0164310, IMG submission 121795) | Subseafloor sediment microbial communities from Guaymas Basin, Gulf of California, Mexico - Guay1, Core 4569-9, 0-3 cm | ecosystem: Environmental > Aquatic > Marine > Hydrothermal vents... | reverse complement strand
CGGACAGTATACGAAAAGAATCCAGAGATACTTGAGCCTGTGGAGAAGTTTTTCGATGTAGATTTGAGTAAAAGGCTCTACGAAGAAGATTGCTGGCGGGGACTAACATATGATTAAGATATGCGTCGCTGGCGCTGCTGGAAGGATGGGCAGCATCCTACTCAGAGAGGCTACGGCTAGGGGATTCAAGATAGTTGGAGGAATAGAGGCTCCGGGAAATCCATGCGTCGGCAAAACATTACGTGAGGCGGGCATATGCAGCTCTGACGCCGAGATTTATGATGCTAGAAGTATTGAAGAAGCGGTGAGCAGAGCCGACGTATACATATCCTTCACCACCCCTGAGGCTGAAGCCGAAAATATTCCCACCGTTGCTAGGATTGGTAAGAGAATCGTTATGGGAACAACTGGTTTGACCGAGGATCAGATGCAGATAATAAGAAACGCTATCATAGGTAGGGTTCCCGCGGTCATATCGCCGAACTATGCGATCGGCGTGAATATTCTATTCAGGCTAATAAAGACGCTGAGGCTTTTACCGCAAGACTACGACTTCAGCATAGTTGAGATACATCATACCGGCAAGAGGGATGCTCCGAGCGGAACGGCTAAGAAGATAAGTGAACTTGTCTCGGAGGCTCGAGGCTACAGTTCAATCATACATGGACGAGAAGGCATAAGCATGAGAAAGCCTGGAGAGCTCGAGGTTCTATCAGTAAGAGCTGGAGGGATCCCCGGGATTCATGAAGTGATAATCGCTGGGTCTCATGAGATGATGAGAATTGAGCATACAGCCTTCTCACGTAGCGTATTTGCTCAGGGAGCCTTATATGCGGCTGAGTGGGTGAGTAAACAGACCAAGCCAGGCATATATAGTATGGATGACGTCCTAGGCTAAAGGTTTCCGCTAATCTGGAGGTGCCAAGAAAGAATTGACCTCAAGAGCTGTCATTAAATTCGGCGGCGCCGATTTTGCTTCAGGATCTAAGATTAGAGAAGCTGCGAAGAAGGTTCTAAAGTCGCCGTACGACGAGATAGTCGTCGTAGTCTCGGCGATGAAAGGCGTAACTGATAGGCTCGTTGATATTGTCTCTGGAATAGGCGTTACAGATGAGCGGGACTACGCGGAGATAGTCTCTATGGGTGAAAGAATGAGTGCTCGTATCTTCTGCTCAGCCTTACGATCCCTAGGTGCAGATGCCATATATCTGGAGCCGAATAGTGATGAATGGCCGATCATAACGAACTCCGATTTTAAGAATGCGTCTCCAAACATGGAGAAGACCTGTGAACGCGTTAGGGGGTTCCTCGAGCCTATGCTTAGCGATAAGATAATAGTTGTCTGCGGCTTTCTAGGACGGGATGATGAGGGAAGAATAACCACTCTAGGCAGAGGTGGAAGCGACACGACGGCTATGGTGCTCGCAAACTGCCTGAAAGCAGATGAAGTTATACTTGTAAAGGAGACCGAAGGCGTTATGTCGGCTGATCCCAAGATAATTAAGGATGCGAAGCCGCTTAGCAGACTTGACATCCACGAAATGTTTGCTCTTTCATATGGAGGCGCAAAGATAGTGAAGGCCGAGGCTCTAAAATATAAGCTACCTGGGCAAAGACTGAGAGTGGTGAGCTTCTCCAGTGAGGATCTCTCTGGAGGAACAGAGATCACCGGCGTCTTTAACTCTAACTCCTTCGAGATAATTAAGAGAAAGGAATTATCAGCAGTCAGCCTTGTATGCAGCATAAAATCCAACATCATAAGTCATGCGATCTCTATCTTCGGAGACCGACCAATATATGGCATAAGCACGGGAAGATCTTCACTGACAATCTTCACATCCTCCAAGAACTTACATAGCTTACTGAAGAAGATACATAATTCAGGAATATGCAAAGCTTTAAGCTCTAGAGATAACGTTGGCCTAATAGAGCTAACTCATCCATCCTTCATTAACTCTCCAGGCTGGGTTGCGAAGATCTCTGAGGCCTTAGCATCAGAAAGTATAAATATAATCGAGATCACGACTAGTAAGTCGACAATAAATGTATTTATTGATGAGTATAAAATTGATGAAGCGGTAAAAGCTGTGAGGGATGCCATTGAAGCGTAAAGTAGCAATATTAGGAGCTACAGGTACCGTTGGGCAGAGATTCATCCATCTTCTTGATGGCCATCCTTGGTTCGAAGTTTCAGTACTCGCTGCTTCTGAACGTTCAGCCGGAAAAAAGTATAGTGAAGCCTGCAAATGGCGCATGGAAAACCCCATGCCAGAAGCAGTCAAGGATATAACCGTTGTGAAGACAAACTTAAAAGAGGTTAAGCAGGTTGGCGATGTGGATCTTGTCTTTTCAGCATTGCCTGGAAGCGTTGCTGGTCCCATTGAAGAAGAGTTCGCCATAAAATATCCAGTGGTGAGTAAAGCCAGTGCACATAGAATGAGTAGGGATGTTCCACTCATAATACCCGAGGTAAATCCAGATCATCTGCAACTGATTGAGGTTCAGAGGAAGATGCGAGGCTGGAATGGCTTTATCTCCACGGATCCGAACTGCAGCACTATTCAGCTTGCCATAACCCTAAAGGCTCTGATGAAGTTCAGAGTGAAGAGGGTTATAGTCTCCACTATGCAAGCCCTCAGCGGAGCTGGGTATCCAGGCGTTCCATCTCTGGATATAATCGACAATGTTATCCCATACATATCTAGAGAAGAAGAGAAAATGGAGAGTGAGACTCTAAAAATCCTTGGGACGCTTCGTAACGGCGAGATTCAACCTGCAAACATAACGATAAGTGCTAGTTGCCATAGGGTTCATGTGAAAGATGGCCACATGGAAGCCGTATTCGCTGAACTTGAAGAGAAGCCGGATATCGATGATGTTAAAAAGGCCTTCAGGGAATTCTCTGGAGAGCCTCAGAGACTTAAGCTCCCAACGGCTCCCGAGAAACCGATAATTGTAAAGGAAGAGAAGGATAGGCCTCAGCCTCGCCTAGACAGGAATGCGGGTCGAGGTATGAGTGTAGTGGTTGGACGTATACGTGAGGATCCGATAATGACGATCAAGTATCTCTGCTTGGGACACAACACCATCCGAGGAGCCGCTGGAGCCGGCGTATTAAGCGCTGAGCTCATGGTTAAGAAGGGAATCCTCTAGGAGGAAAGTATCCATTTTTATGCCTCTTAAATTCTCTTTAAATCCATACTTGGAAGATAGAGACGGCGTTCTCTACATAGACGGCGTCTCGTCACTAGAGCTAGTGGATAAGTTTGACACTCCGCTCTATGTTTTGGCTGAGAGGAGAATACGGGAGAACTATCGCCGTCTCTATGAAGCATTAAGGAGGCGTTACGAAAAGGTTAGAATCTACTATTCCGCGAAAGCGAATACGGGACTTTCCGTCTTAAAGATACTTGAGAGCGAAGGTTCATATTTAGACGCCGTAAGCCCTGGAGAAGTCTTTCTAGCGTTGAAGGCTGGCTTTACTTCGGATAGAATATTATTCACCGGGACAAGCGTACGCAACGATGAGCTACGCTATCTAGTCGATTCTGGAGTCACAATAAACATTGACTCGCTCTCACAGCTGAGAAGGCTCTTAAAGATTCACGTGCCAGAAGTTCTCTCTGTAAGAGTTAATCCTGAGATTGGAGCTGGGCATCACGAGCACTGCATCACGGCTGGGAGGAACTCAAAGTTCGGAATATGGGATGCCGCTGTTGTCAAGGCATATAGATATGCTAAGAATGCTGGTGTGAAGAGATTTGGGATGCAGATGCACATAGGCTCCGGCATATTGACTATCGAACCATTTCTCCTCGCAGCTGAAAAGCTGCTGAATATAGCCTATCATATCCGTGAAGAGCTAGACGTAAGGTTTGACTTCGTAGATCTAGGAGGCGGAATAGGTGTTCCATATAAACCTGAGGAGAAACCGTTAGATATAGACCTCTACGCAGAGAATCTTATAAAACTATATGTTGAAAGGATAAACGAGTATGACCTCGGCGAGCCGTGGTTCTGCATAGAGCCGGGACGCTACATCATCTGTGATGCTGGGATTCTATTAACCCTCGTGAACACGGTTAAGACTACTCCATTCAAAAAATTTGTGGGCGTCGACGCTGGATTCAACACCCTAATCAGGCCAGCGATGTATGGATCATATCATCCAATAATAGTTGCTAATAAGCTTAGATCCAAAGATGAAGAAGTATATGATATAGCCGGCCCCTTGTGTGAGTCAGGAGACTTACTTGCTACGGACAGGAAGCTCCCAAAGATAAGTGAAGGAGATCTTCTCGCAATTCTGAATGCTGGCGCCTACGGATTCTCAATGAGCTCAAATTATAACTCTAGACCTAGATGTGGAGAGGTTCTGGTTAAGGATGGAGAATACGCGCTAGTGAGGCGTAGAGAGCACTTAGAGGATCTCCTAAGAGGTCAAGAGATCCCTTCATGGCTCAGATAATTCCAAAAAGTTCTTTCAACCATCTTGCTCCGTTATTTCTTCATGCTGCTTATAATCCTCTTAGCATCGGAAATCCATCTGGCCGCCGTTTTCTCTGAAATCTTAAGTTTCTTTGAGAGTTCATTCTGTTTCATTTTGGAGAGCTTCTCAACCGAGTTTATTCCTATATTTACCAATTGCTGAGCTCTCCTTTGCCCTATTCCCTTAACCTGCGTTAGTTCTGATATGACAGCCTCTAAAGTTTTCCTCTTAGCGGGCGGAGCTACTTTCACCTTCTCGGTCCTGATTCCAGTACGTTGAATTTCAGATATAAATGCCCTAAGTGTTTTCACATTCTCATCATGCATGGTGGATCTCCGCTCATCAACGGAGATTCCGAGCTTCCGAGCTTCTTTCACGCTTAAATTAGCTGATCTCAGTTCTTCTCTGCTAAAGCCTCTACCCTTCCTTACTTTCCTCTTTCTTCTAACTATCGCATAGATCTTCACGATTAGTCCTCCGATCGTTTCTTTTTAAATGATGAAGAATTAGATTTAAAGATTGTTGGACTGAGATTGCATTTATAAGATGTCGAAAAACACGGCGGAACGGAACATGTTCTCGCCTGAGATAATGGAGAAGTCTCTCATAGAAGATGATATCCTAATAAAAAATATTTGAAGCATCCTCCAGCTACTAGATTATTCGAATACTTTTCGGTTTAATTAGTTTCTTATAATCGTTTCTTTCTTTTGAGAACTTTAAATCCTTTCCGCTCCTTTCCAGATATTCTGCCTATAAGGTTATGAATGTTGGTTGATGTTTTCTTCATGCAGAACTCTCCGAAAGTTACGACAACTATTTTTGATCGGGGATCTGCAGAATATACCTTAAGCCATAATTAAAAGGCTTAAAACATTAAAACCTAAAGAAAAGAAATTATACATTAATATGCAACGAAAAATGGAAACTGTATCCATCAAGGTAGGACCGTTGCCAACGTCGAGGAAGATAAAGCATGCCGCACAAAGCTTGCGGTTGAGGTTAATGTTCAGAAGATCCTTGAAAACTGGAATATGAAAGTGGACTTCGGGTGGCATAGAGTAACATTCTATGGAGATTGGAGAAGACGTGTAAAGGACTTAGCTACTCTTTTAGAAATGAAGATTATTGAAGAGGATAGGTAAGATAGCCTCGGAAAGAGCCATGCGAAGAATATTATCTTCTCGCATATCTATAGTTACTTATCCAGCCTATTATCTTCCCAACCTCAGCCTACACTCACCCTTTAGGTCAACTGATATATTCGCTCTTCTCTTCTTAGATTAGGCCACATAATCTCCAGTTATAAATCCTATGTTGAAACATTCTTATATCGCCATTACAGGATAATTACGCCTTCAAATGCCTTCTCCGCCGTCCCACACATGAGTATCCGTTTTTCTTTATATTCTATTTTTAGATCTCCGCCGAGTAGGTGAACAATGCATCCGCCGCTTACCCTATCCGTTAGATTTGCAGCTACGACGGAGGCACATGCTCCCGTTCCGCATGCTAATGTCTCTCCAACCCCTCTTTCCCAAACTCGAATCTTCAACTCACCGTCTCCCACAACCTCAGCGAATTCAACATTTGTTCTATTCGGGAAGAGAGGATGCTTCTCGATTTTGGGTCCAAACTTCTCAACTGGAAATCTTTCTACATTCTTCACAAAGATGACACAGTGAGGATTTCCAATGGATAGCGCCGTTATTCTGAACTCTTTATCATTAACTCTCAACTTTTCTTCTATGCATCTTCCCCTGCCCTTCATCGGTATCATTCTCTTATCTAAGATGGGAATTCCCATATCGACCGTTACAGATTCGACGAGTCCACGCTTAATTTTCAGCCACACTTTCTTCACTCCTGCAAGTGTTTCAATCTTCATCTCGGCTCTGCGAACTATATTGTTCTCAAAGCAGTATTTTGCGAGGCATCTTATGCCATTCCCGCACATTTCAGCCTCACTTCCATCAGCATTGAAGATTCTCATCTTCACATCTGCAGTTGACGATTTACATACAAGTATGAGCCCATCAGCTCCAACCGAAAATTTCCTCCTACAAACCTTCCTAGCGATCTCTCCCATCTTCCACTCATCCATTTTTCCATCAATATTATCGATTACAACGTAGTCGTTCCCCAACCCATGCATCTTCCAAAAACTTACTTCCATCATGTAATATTCACCGTTAAAGATAGGGAGGCTGAAGTCTTATTAGCCTTAATACACCAATATGCACAAGATGTATTAACATACGCATTTTTAAGCATCATCACGTAAATCCTATTGTGGATTTGTGATGAAGAAGGAGTTTTGGAAAGTCGCCGAAGAAGAGATATGTCAGATACTGAAGAAGACGGCTGCTCTAGAATTTGGAACATTCAAGCTTCCAAACGGGAAGATAACTCCATACTATGTTGACTTGAGGGTTATCCCGAGTTTTCCAGATGCATTCCATAAAATTTCGGAAATCTATGTGGAAGCTATAAAGAGGAAGCTAGGGGAAGATAGATTTGATAGAGTTTCAGGCATACCGATTGCAGGTATGTCCTTCTCTGTTCTAGTTGCCTTTCACCTTCGCAAGCCATTCATCTATGTTAGAAAGAGTAAAAGGCTGAGGGGAAGGGAAAGAAAGGTTGAAGGCGTCTTAATGCCCGGAGATCGTGTTCTGCTGATCGACGATCTTGTAACCACGGGGCTTAGCTTGGAGAGGGCGGCTAAAGCTATAAGGGCTGAAGGCGGAGTTGTCACTGATGCTTTCGTTCTGCTTGATAGAGAAGAAGGCGGAAGGGAGAGGCTTGCTAAGAATAGAGTGACGCTTCATTCGGTCCTCAAAATGACAGATGTGGCTAAGAGACTTTACGAGATGAATGTTATTGGAGAGGAGGAGCTAAAGATGATCCTAAGCCAGACAGGGGAATAATCCGAAGATTTATTGGATGCTTCGTATTCAATTTTTCCAGTTAGCTTAATGTTCCCTAATAGAGCCAGCATAAGAGACTTCAAGAGGCCGCTTGGTCGATGCTGATAAAGGAGATAATATTGGAGAACTTCATGTCTTACGAGTATGCTAGGATACCGCTTAAGCAAGGCATAAATATAATATGCGGACCGAATGGCGCCGGTAAAAGTTCCATTCTCGTCGGAATATCAGTCGCCCTAGGTCAGTCTTACACTGAAAGATCAAAGAAGCTAAGCGATCTAATCCGTCGGGGGAAAGATGTTGGAAGGGTAACCCTCGTTCTCGATAATTCTAGAAGAGGCGGTCGTAGACCAGTTCGCAGGATAAATAAAGATCATATCTACTTGACGCGTGTTTTAAGAAGAGATGGAAAGTACTGGTTTGAGATTGATAATGTCCACGCGACGAAGGCGGAAGTTATCCGTCTTCTCTCACGCTTTAAGGTTGATCCAGATAATATGCTCATTATCATGCATCAAGACATGGCTGAGCAGTTTGTTATTCTTCCCCCTCAAGAAAAGCTCAAGCTCGTCGAGGCGGCCGCTGGGCTTGAATCCTACCGTAAAAACGTTTTAGAAGCGAGGAGCAAACTGAGAAGAATCTTAAGTCAGGAAGACTCGCTTAAAAAGATGCTTGAATCAGCTGAGGAGACACTGAATTATTGGCGTGAGCAGTATGAACGTTTTCAACAGAAGAAGCAGCTCTTGATAAAGAGGAGATTTCTAGAGCGGGAGCTCGCTTGGGCTGAAGTTGCGAGGATAGAAGAAGAATTTTCTGAGGTGAAAAGGAAGCTTAACAGAAGGAGATCCGAGCTTGAAAGAGTATCGGAGAAGATGCGATTCTCTGAGGGCGAGGTGAATAAGCTACGTCGCGAACTTGGGAATGCAAAGGATTCTTGGCGGAAACTCTTTGATGAAAGACTTGTTCTTGAAAGGAAGAAAGCTGAGCATGAATTTAATGTTAAAAATGCGGAGATGCTTAGCGATGTTCAATCCTTAGTTGAGGATGGACGACGGATGGTTGATAGCTTCATGGGAGGCATAAGCTCAATTGAGGAAGGAGCCGCTTATCCAGATTCTAGGATAGATGCAGATCATACGTTACAGATTGCTTTAGTAGCGGAGAATCTGGAAAGGCGGTTTGAAGAGCTAAATGTTAGGATTGTGAAGATGCGTGAAGCTATAGAGAAGTCTCGTCGAAGTCTCTCTATTCTTGAAGAGGAGGTCTCCGATGTAAAGCGTAAAATGCAAAAGCTCTCTGACGACATCGAGGAGCTGAACGAAAGAATTCTGAATGAGAGAATAAACTTGGCGATACTCGAGTACCGTAGTGGTGAAATTAAATCTGAGATCCGCGAGATGGAAAGGAAGATTAAATCTTTAGAGGGAAGAATAGCTGAAGCCACAAGCAGAGCCGAAGAGAAGGGGTCGAGGATAGCTGTTCTCAGAAGCCCAGATGAGATCTTAGATGAGATTCACATGGTTGATGGACGCATAGCAGCCATGGCAGATATACCCGGCGATGTGGAACGCATGTATGAGTCCTATTCCAAGCTATACTTAGAGCTTCAAGAAAAAGCTAGGCTGGCCGCTGAGAACCGTGAAAAGGCTCTCGCTGAGGTTGAACAGAGGATGGCTACTTGGAGGAGGCTTATACGAGACCTACTTTCAAGCGTTAGTTCTCAATATGAGAAGATCCTCTCCTACGCAGATGGAGCGGGGTATGTACGGCTGGTCAATGATGAAGATATAGAATCAGCTGGAATCGAGATATACGTTGGCTTCAGAGGGTCGAAGCCCGTTCCATTGAATATTTATTCGCAGAGCGGTGGAGAGCGAAGTACATCTATTATGGCTTTTCTTCTTGCGTTGCAGCAACATATTAAGTCCCCGTTCAGGGCAATAGACGAATATGACGTTCATATGGATCCTAGAAACAGAGAGATCATTGCGAACTTACTTATCTCAGCTGTTAAGGATGGCGGTGCTCAGTACTTAGCGATCACGCCGAACCAGACGTACTTTGAAGGCAAAGAGATTCACATGATAACTGTACAGAACATTGGGGGATCATCAATCGTTATGGAGGTTGCTTGATGAGCGGTAAGCATTCCCGAAGGCTGGTCAGAGAAGAGCTCCGGAGAATAATCGAGCTCTGTCGGGCCGTTGAGAATAAGGGGCTAAATCCATTCAGAGTGAATGTTAACGATCTCATAGCAGTTATAAGGTTATATTTTCCAAGATTGGAGGATCCAGAAGATCTCTCCCTAGATGCTGAGGCACTTAATCAGATAGCTTCAATAATTAAGATGCAAAGTGAATGGGTGAAGCGGCGAGCTACATCCCTATATAGAGATCCATTCCTAATAGAAGAGAAGCTCCGCAGATTGTCGACGCAAGATCTCACGGAGATCTTTCTCAAGACTTGGCATCCGATAGTTGAGCTTGAGCAAGTAACGATCGGTAGCTTAAGGATGGCGATGGATTACTGGGAGTCCCTTACGCCTCTCAGCGAGAGGTGGAAGGAGGAAGAGTTCCTTAAAGTGATGACTGAAAGAACCACGCGTGAAGAACTCGTCAAGCAAGGTTTCTTACGTGATGAAGCCTTTCTTTCAGAGATCGAAAAGATATGGATGGAGCTGAAGAAAGACGCCGGGTCTGAGGGAAAAATTGATTACTGGGATTTCATAGGGGCTGATAGCTATGAAGAGACCATTGAACGAGCCTATCTTACAAGCTTCCTAGTGACATATGGCTATGCATCTTTAGAGATTCAGCCTTTAGAGGAAAAGATCTTCATAAAGCCTAATGAGAAACCCTTCCCGAAGACCAGCAGTCAACCCGTTTCCTTTCCAATATCAGTGGATTACGAGAGGTGGAGGGAGTGGCGAAAGCGTCAAAGAGAATAGGGCGAAAGAGAAGATACGCAACTATGCTGAAGAAGGCAGCGCAGCTAATCTTTTATAGAAGGCATATAGAGCCGGGGGTTAAAGGATGGGAGCTGAGGAAAAGGCTGGGATCTGACTATCCGAAGGTCATCGCGCTTCTAGATGAATATCTTAGAAGTATAGGCTTAACTGTGAAGACTGTGTTTGAGGATGAGTCTTCCCCAGAGAACCCCACAATCGATCAGCTCGACAAGGCTAGGTTCTACATAACACTTAGGGAGGAGCTCGGCCTTGAAGATATGAAGTTCATGGGATGGCGGATCGACGACCTCGCCGGCCTAGCAGTCTCACTGGCATATATAATATCTAAGGGCGGAAAGGCTCCCAGAAAGGATGTTGAATCCTTGCTGAAGATGAAGATTCCTGAATGGAGGGTTGAGATGAATCTATCACGCTACTTAAGGATGGGCTACCTTATGGAGGACGAGAATGAGCAGCTGTACTTGGGGTGGAGGGTTGGAGCCGAAGTTGATCAGAAGAAACTTATCGACCTCTTACTCGAATACGAGATATAATGAACGTGAAATACTTCTTCGACGAGCTAGACTTTCAGGTATGTCGAGTCTCCCCTCTATGTTTTAAGATTCTTCATCCATGAAAATGTAGATTCATCTATCAGCCTAAAAAGGTACTTCCACCTTACCTTTCTGAGCCGCCCCTCAAAGACTCTCAGAAGCCTCCTCATCTTGCTTAGGAAATTAAGCTTCAAGAATGACATTCCTGTTTTTATGCTCTCCCTACATGTCCGGGCTGATATGCAAAATTAAAGGTTTCATTCTTAAATGTAAGGAGGCTTAGACTCTGGGGTGAGCGTAACTTATAAATTGCTGGGAATCCTTCTCGAAGATGCGTGATGGTCTTGTCAGAAATATCAGTGAATCCCTTTGGAGACTTCAGAAATCAATGCATGAGATTGCTCTCTGAAACCTTGAAGGAATCCCTCCCTAGCTTAAATCTTCAGCCTCCAGCATTAGATATTCCCCCATCTTCCAAGTTTGGAGAGCTAAGTTCATCTATATGTTTTGACTTAGCGAAGAGGATTCACAGAAAGCCTCTTGATATAGCTCATCAGCTAGAGGAGAAAGCAGAAGTTAAGGCGGATCTTTTCCCGCTTATTAAGACTATTCGAGCTGAAAAACCGGGCTATATAAACTTTTTTGTAGACCTACCTAAGCTTGCATCTCTTACGCTCTGTTCAGTCAAGACCTTAAACTTCGAATATGGATATGTGAGGGTTGAGAAGCCTGAAAGAATAATAGTTGAGCATACAAGCGCGAATCCTATTCATCCAATGCATATAGGGCATGCGAGGAACTCGGTGCTTGGGGATTCCCTAGCTCGGATGCTTGAAGCTAGGGGTCACAAGGTAACGCGGCACTTCTATATCGATGATGTCGGTCGCCAATTAGCTGTCACAGCGTATGGATGTAAGCTCCTCGGAGGATTAAAGCCTGAGGGTAAGCCTGACCATTATATCGGCGCAGTCTATTCGATAACTAGCTGCATGTTAGAGATTCATAGGCTAAAAAAAGCGATTGCTGAAGCGCGTAAACATTTCAATCGAGTTGAGGATCTTCAGATGCTTCAAAGGAAACAGGATGGCTGGATATCAGTAGCAGCTAATCTCAAAGAGAGATTTCCGGATCTATTCGATAAGATTCTGGAGGGGTTCAATAAAGTTGAGGATCCAGAGTTCAAAGTTGACGATATGCTTCGAAGATATGAAATGGGAGATGAAGAGGTGAAGAGTCTTATTCGAGGAATCTCAGAAGTCTGCATAGAGGGATTTAAACAGACTCTTTCGAGATGCGGTATATCAATAGACTCTTGGGACTGGGAAAGCATCTTCGTCTGGAACGGAGATGTTGACAGATGTATTAAGGCGTTGAGAAACACTAGTTTCACATTCGAAAGGAACGGAGTTCTAGAGCTAGACGCGGAGAAGATTGCTGAATTTTTAGGGTTGAAAGAGGTCTTCGGCGTTAGGGATGATCAAGAGATTCCATCATTGACATTAATAAGGGCAGATGGGACATCCCTATACACGACAAGAGACATCGCGTACAGTATATGGAAGTTTAAGAGAGCCGATCGAGTGATAAATGTGATCGGCATGGAACAGAAGCTAGCGCAGCTCCATCTGAAGCTGGCGCTCTGCGCATTAGGATATGTAGATGAAGCTAAGAGGCTGATTCATTTCGCATATAATCATGTACGTCTCCCTGGAAAGAAGATGTCGGGTCGCATGGGACAATACGTAACCTTCGATGAGCTTCTAGATGAAGCTGTTGCTATGGCGTATGATGAAGTTTCAAAGCGTTCTCCAAGCCTTGATGAGGGGCTCAAGAAGAGAATATCTGAGATTGTTGGGATCGGAGCGGTTAAGTATGCACTCGTTGAGACTGATCCACTTAAGCCAGTTATCTTCACTTGGGATAAGGTTCTCAATTT
>Ga0164310_10001625_pt1 | contig 12855 bp, 12 predicted proteins | sample GuaBasSedimGuay1_FD_121795 | JGI IMG/M metagenome (GOLD analysis project Ga0164310, IMG submission 121795) | Subseafloor sediment microbial communities from Guaymas Basin, Gulf of California, Mexico - Guay1, Core 4569-9, 0-3 cm | ecosystem: Environmental > Aquatic > Marine > Hydrothermal vents... | reverse complement strand
GGATGGAGAGAGTCGCTAATGTTCCTCGGCGCCGCAGGAATTGCAGTGTTCTTCGTCACAGCATTGCTGATGCGCAGTGCGAGGAGGACCGCGGTCGAATCTCAAGAGGAAGAGGAAGGTGATGGTGAAGACGGATGGACTCGTGACTATGTGCTGTCAGTGATCCTGTCTGGACTGCGGGGAATCCCCTTCCGATGCACTAACCTGCTGATGCCTGTGTACCTAGTCATGAGCTACGGCTACACACCAGTATGGGCCGGCTCATTGACCACGCTAATGTTGGGCACAGGCCTAGTGGCCGAGGTGATGTCGGGACCACTCTCAGACAGACTGGGCCGAAGAACACCATTCATAGTACTATCCCCGCTCTTGATGGCACCGTGCCTCTTGCTCCTGAACTCATCGCTCGGTCCCCTGCCCCTGGCGCTAGTCTTGATGGGGATTGGCTTCTTCTACTACTTCGGAGTGCCGCCCTACCAGGCATATCAGACCGAGATTGCTCCGAAACAATCCAAGGGACTCGCCTTCGGTGTCCTATTCTCTATTGGTGCCATTCCCGGATCCCTGTCGCCGATTGTATTCGGCTGGATAGGAGACATGTACGGTCTTCAAGCGTCCGTACTCTTTCTCGTGAGTGTGAGCCTTCTTGCGACAGTCGTTGCCCTTCTCCTTCGAGAGAAACCAGCCAGCAAGAAAACGACACTGCACGTAGGCGAGGCGTCGGTCGAGCCGCTCTGAGATTCTCTGGCCAATACACGCAAGATTCTCTTTTATTCACGACTAGCTGCATTTCGTTTAGCCGCATCTTGATGCCTACTCACGGGCTACAAGATGAAGGTGAGTGAAACATGACAGAGGCGCCAAAGCCAACTAAGGTAGACAAGCTGAAAGAGGCACAGAAGGCTTGGAAGGCCGGCGTCAGAGCCGTGGCCAAGTTCAAGTTCATCTCTCCAGAGGAGAAGAGCGAGCTCTTGACTCGCTTCGATGAGCAGTTCAAGGCCGCGATTGCCGAGGAAAAGGCAAAGCTCAAGGCCAAGGCGAAGAAGAAGAGGTAGTAGAAGGGGGGTCTACTTCTGGCCCTCCACTGTCTTTTTTTCTATGCTTGACGAGAAGATAGAGATTTGGAAATGGTACACAGACCACCATGGAAGCGAAATGAACAACATCAAAGAGTTTATCATGTGTATCATTGGTGGCGTCCTGCTCATCTCGGTGGGAGCCGTCGGCAGCATTGGGTTCTGGACTTGCTTGGAATACATCAACAGCATTCTGGAGCTTGCTCCTCCGTACGGTGTGGTTCAGGTCGTTTCGTATGTCCTCCTATTCATTGCCAGTCTTGGAGGAGTTGGTGTGATTGTTGGGGGCTACCTGATGACCACTCACAGATTCGGAACAGAGAAGTTTGTCATTGGTATCGCTGCAGGAATGAGCCTGATTGGCCTGCTGATACAACTCGGTACGACCGTGTACTTCTCTGGCCTGCAGGGTTTCACTGACATGATGAGTATGATTGCTCAGTCTGCCGGCTGGATCGGTATCATTCTCTCAATAATTTCCAGAAGAACAGCGAACAAACCCGAGTAGCAGGTCACAAGTCTTATCGGTGATAGCTGAGTCTCTTCCACAATGCCGGCTCGTGAAGGCATAATCACAAAGGCCGTACGGCTGATCAAGCAAGGGCTGTACGAAGACGCAATCCGATTATTGAGGGCGTACCTCAAGGACCACCCAGAGTCACTAGAGGGGTGGTACAATCTTGGTGTTGCTCTTCTTGAAGCGGGCAATGAAGAGGAGGCGATCAGAGCCTTCGACGAGGGACTGGCAATAGACAACCAGATCTTCGAACTCTGGTTCAACAAGGCCACTGCATTGTACTACCTTGCAGACTTCAAAGAGGCCGAGAAGTGTTACAAGCACGCACTAGAGATCAACCCCAACGACGCAGAGGCATGGAACAATCTCGGCAACTGCTACTCTCGCCTAGCTGAGGGCAAGAAGGCAATTGAGGCGTATACTAGGGCCGTGGCGCTCAGACCCGACTACGCAGAAGCGCTCTACAACAAGGCCAATGCTCACTTCATCGAGGGAGAACACGAAAAGGCAGTTGCCTATGGAGAGCTTGCTGTGCAGTTGAACCCTGAGCTGGAGGGGCTCCTGCGAGAGTGGGTGGACATCGCCAGAAGACACCTGAAGGCCCAAGAGGAGGACCGCCAGTACAGAGAGAAAAAGAAGGATAGCAGACTTCTCGAGGAGGAAAAGGACAACCAGTGAGGGATTCACCATATCTAAAAGGCCCATTCCACAATTACCTTCCGGAGCTGATCGCAGATGGGATTTGAGTCAGAGGCATTCGAGCCAGAGAGGCCTCGGGAGATAAACAAGAGCAAGCTGCTCATAGTCCTTGCAGGGGTAATGATAGTGGGTGGCATGTTGGTGGCCTTACTCGGAGGCTACGGGATACTGGCGGTCAATCCCGGGATGGTCGTGGGATTCAGTTTTCTGGTAGCGTCAATCATGGTCTGTTCTGCCGCTGTCATGGTGACCGGCTCTGTGGCATCAAGGCTTCCTGAGTACAGCGAGATGGAAGACAAGTTTAGGCTCGGAATGCATTACTATGAGTCCGAGGACTGGGATGAGGCTCTCAAGATCTTCCAAGAACTGATTGGGCCGAATAGGGATCACAAGAGAGCCCTCTACTATGCTGCTAGGTGCTACGAGAAGATGGACAACTGGGAGCAGGTCAAGTATACCATCAGACGCTACCTGGAGCTTCAACCGAATGACCGAGAGGCGTGGGAACTCCTCGCTACAGCGCACAAACGTCTTTTTGAATACGAGGAGGCTGAAGAGGCACAGAGGCGTGCCGAGGACCTCCAGCCACGTGGAGAGTAGTCATCGAGCAAACTAGTGTCCACGAGCACTATCTGGGGAGATTGCTGTGTCGAGCCGAGATACGCCATGCAGACTGGAGATAGGCGAAAGGCTGATTCACCTGTCGAACGACCGCGTGACAGTGACCTTCGACGTTGAGAGAGGGTGCGTATCTCTCGCAGGCCTTGACAGTCACACATCATACCTATCAAGAGGACACATTCAGATAGAGGCTGACGGTATCACTTACGATTCCGGGAAGATGGTCCTCAAGAGTGTCAACTCGATAGACTTCAGGGGCAAACGTGGATCAGGCAAAGCGATGGTCTTGCGACTGGAAGATACCGACAGGAATGTGGAGGTCCATGTCCGAGTTGGTGTGACGAAGGGGCAGTACGGGTTCAGCATCATGACCCAGCTGAAGAACCGTTCAGAGGAAGAGATGCGAATCAGGACAATTGTCCCGCTTGCTGTGGATGTGACCAACGAGAGCCGACTCTTCACCGGACGCTCCGCGGATGAGGTGAGGTACTTCCGCAACGGGTTCCACTCATGGGAACTCACTCAGGCCCGAAGAGTGGAGCCCGGTGAGAATCTTAGCCATGACTTCACAGTCATCCATAACACACGAACATCTGCCTCCATAGTGTTGGGATTTGTCACAATGACAAGCGCCCTCTGCACTATCTCACTGACAGGGAGCGAAGGAGATGCAGAGAGGCTCAGTCGGGTTGCTGCGGTCTGTGCAATGGAGTCGGTCCCGCTGACACCCAAGGCCAGCCTCATGTCCGAAGAGCTGCTAGTGCTCGCCGGTGACAATCCTCACGCGTTGCTCTCAGAGTATGTTGAGGTCACCGCAGACAGAATGAGAGCCGTACCATGGAAACATGTCCCGACGGGCTGGTGCTCATGGTACTTCTATTATACTATGCCTGACGAGGTCGAGGTACTTGAGAATGTGAGGTTCCTCAGCGAACGCTTCCCACAGGTGGAATGGATACAGCTGGATGATGGCTATCAACAGGCCGTGGGTGACTGGGAGCACAACGAACGCTTTGCAAAGGGACTGGCCGCACTCGTGGAACAAGTCAAGAAATACGGCTTCAAGGCGGGGGTGTGGACTGCGCCGTTCATTGCATCACAACACTCTGAGGTGTTCAAGTCCCATCCAGAGTGGTTCATTCGTGACTCCAGTGGTCAGCCAATCGAAGTAGGTCAGAATCCGCTCTGGCTCGGCGCATACTACGCTCTCGACCTGACGAACCCAGATGTTGTCGATTTTGTGAAGTCTCTCTTTTCGGGACTACGCGACTGCGGGTTTGAATACTTTAAGATCGACTTCTTGTACCATGCCACGCAGGCGGGAATAAGACACGACCCCACAAAAACGGGAGCCCAGGCCCTGAGAATCGGCCTTCAAGCAGTTCGCGAGGCCGTAGGTGACGCCCTCATACTCGGGTGTGGTGCGCCTCTAGGCCCGAGCATAGGCATGGCGAACGTAATGCGAATTGGCACGGACATAGGCACTAACTGGAGATACGACTGGGGCGGAGGGGTCTACGCGTGTGCCATCAACACGATGACACGAGCACCGCTCCACCGAAAATGGTGGATCAACGACCCCGACTGCATACTGGTCAGGCAGGACGACAATGATCTCACTCTTGACGAGGTGCGTCTGTGGTTGACGATTGTCGCCCTGAGCGGTGGCTCAATCATAATGAGTGACAGAATGATGGAGGTTTCGGAGGAGAGACTCCGTCTTGTGGACAGACTGCTGCCACCCTACGGGAGAGGTGCTGTGGCCATAGATGCGTTCACTAACGAGGAGCCACGCGTCTTTGCGTTGAAGATAGATGTCGCACACGGGAGCTGGGCCGTCGTGGCCGCGGTCAACCTGTCGGAGCGAGATGTTGACATCAGTTTCACTCTCGACTCAGTGGGACTGAGCGAACCAGTTCCGTATCACGTATTTGAATTCTGGACTGAAACCTACGAGGGCACGTTCGAGGGGGCCGTTCAGGTGAGAGGCCTGTCACCCCACACATGTCGCCTCTTTGCGATTAGACCGGAAACCGAAACTCCAAGCCTTCTCAGCACAAGCATGCACTTCACGCAGGGCGCCGTCGAGATACGAGAATGTGTGTGGGACTCACAGAAAAACGAACTGGCAATGACGCTGGCTAGAGACTGCCGTCACAATGAGAGGGTATTCATTGTGTTCAGCCCTCGCTGGAAGCCAAGAGAAGCACTCGTAGGCGGCGACACCGCTGGGATGAAATGTGTAGCCCCCGAGGTCATCGCGATCGAGGGCAGGTTCAGGGACGGGCAAGAGATTGTGGTGAAGTTCGAGCGCAAAGAGTGAGTCAGGTCAGACGATTCGGTTTCTCAGATAACCGATCTTCTCGATGTACATCTCAATGCTATCGCCAGGCTGGAGATATTCGGGCGGATCCCGAACGAAGCCCACACCAGAGGGCGTCCCAGTAGCAATGACGTCCCCCGGCTCAAGTGTGAAGGCCGAGGACAAATACTCGATTATGTGAGGAACGTCCATAATCAAATTGGATGTGTTGGAGTCCTGTTTGAGCTCGCCGTTAATCTTTGTATACATCCTGAGCCCCGACCCGTCACCGAGCTCATCGACCGTGACAATGGCAGGCCCCATGGGACACATGCCGTCCATCGACTTCGCACGAACCCATTGGCCATCTCTCTTCTGAAGATCCCTAGCACTCAGGTCGTTCACTATGGTATAGCCTGCAACGTAGTCCAATGCGTCTTTGTGAGATACCGCCCGGCATGTCTTTCCAATCACTACGCCAAGCTCTACTTCCCAGTCCAGACGCTTCGTAATAGGCGGGAAAGGAATCTCTTCGTCTGGACCTACAACTGACGATGGAAACTTCGCGAAGATAACGGGCTCATTGGGGACCTCACGGCCAGTTTCCTCGATATGGTCCCTGTAGTTGAGCCCGAGAGCGATGATCTTGCCTGGACGGGGAATGGGAGCAGCCAGTGCACACCGGTCCTTCGACACCAGCATCGGCCTCTCGCTGGAGGAAACTGAATGATACCGTTTGACGATCTGACGGACCACATCGACGCCTGCATCCCATCGCAATAGATCCACTATTGTGTTCGGGAAGCTCAGACCCTGAACATGATAGACCCGACCGAAGAACGATGCAGCATCAGGAATGTCAAGAATACCATCTTCCAACTCAACACCAATAGATGGAACGCCAAGTCGCTTGTAGGTGACGAGCCTCATGTGTGAACAATGCCCGACCTATTGATTTATTCGTAGCGGTGCAGAGTGTCAACGCGGTGTAACCATTGACAAGCGAGCGCTCTCTCGACGAGCTGCCAGATGTGGTGTTCGTGCCCCTGGGGAGAAGAGGTATGGAGGGGATTCCTCTCAAAGAGTGCACCTACGCGTGCGATGGCAAAGAACTCACGTTGATTGATGTCAAGACAGACCCGCCGGAGATCACGGGCCGCGGACTGGAGCCCGTCGTGGAGGAGTGGCTTGTCGAGTGCAACAAGTGTAAACGGCAGTTCACTATTCGTTGTAAGATAAGGTACGTTGACGGAAAGCGTTGGGACACCATGGTAAGCATACTCGACGACCACGGCAACGACCTTGGCTGGCTCGGCAACTACTAGGTGCGAATGAGATGACGTACAAGATCGCGGTACTCCCTGGCGACGGCATTGGGAAGGAGGTCGTGCCCGAGGCCGTAAAGGTGCTCAGGATCGCGATTGAGAGCTGCAACGGTCCAGACGTGGAGTTTGTGGAGATGGAGGCTGGTGGAGAATTCTATCTCCGCACAGGACGAGAGTGGACCGAAGACACCGAGGCATTCGTCAAGACAGAGGCTGATGCTATCCTTCTTGGAGCAGTTGGCGCGCGAAACTCCAGCGGAAACTCGGTCAGACTTCCCGACGTAAATCTTGCGGGATATAGCGTAGTGATTGGCCTGCGATTCGCTCTGGACCTCTACGCGAATGTTCGGCCCGTCAGACTGCTCGAGGGGGTCCCGACTCCTCTTGCAGACAAGACTCCACGTGACATTGACATGGTAATAGTCCGGGAGAATACAGAGGGTCTCTATGCCCCAATACGCGGAACACTGGTCAGGAGTGGGGAGCCCGAGGTAGCGCTAGATGTGAGAGTAATCACCGAGAAGGGCTCGCGGCGAGTGGTTGAGAGAGCATTTGAGATCGCCAAGAGAAGAAACGGCCGACCGTCCGATGGCCAGTCGATGGTCACCTGCGTAGACAAGAGCAATCTACTTGCAGGTTGTCAGCTGTTCAGGCGAGTGTTCAACGAGGTTGCAGAAAAGTATCCCACCATTCGACCAGACTATGCGTACGTTGATGCTTGGACACAGTGGTGCGTCAGGCGACCAGAGAGCTTCGATGTGGTGGTTGCCCCCAATTCCTTTGGTGACATAATCACCGACCTAGGTGCTGCCATTCAGGGTGGTCTTGGAGTGGCTCCTGCTGCGAACATAGGCGACGGGAAGGGGGTCTTCGAACCTGTTCATGGCTCTGCACCAGACTATTACGGGAAGAATGTTGCCAACCCGATAGCCGCAATACTCTCAGGAGCCATGATGATGGACTGGCTTGGTGAAACGAGAAACGACGGTCGCTGTTCTCAGACCGCCAAGGTGATTGAACTTGCCGTCGAGAGAGTTCTAAGAGAGGGCAAGGTGAGAACGTATGACCTCTGCAAGGGAAGATGGAGCGGAGTCACACCATCCTCAACAACAGCAGTCGGTGACGCCGTCGCACAGGCAGCCACTGAGATAGCAGCGGGGTGACCTCGTTGGGAGCCACCATTGCCGAGAAGATAATAGCCGCCCATTCGAGCTCCGAGAGTGCAAGACCCGGGGAGATTATACATGTCAAGGTCGACTTCCTCATGGTCCACGAGGTCCTCGGGTCAAGGATTCTGACGGTATTGGAGGAGATGGGAGTAGATGCCGTATGGAATCCAAGCAGAATCCTGGTGGTCAATGATCACTGGGGACCAGCTAGCAACATGCAGAGCGCTGAGATTCACATCAGAAACCGACGATTCGTCACAGAGCACAATATAGAGCACTTTTGTGATGTTGGTTGTGGGATTTGTCATCAGGTGCTCCCAGAGCTCGGACTGGTGGCACCCGGAAACCTGATTGTAGGCTCTGACTCGCACACCACGACCTATGGGGCATTCAACGCGTTTGCAACAGGCATGGCCGCCACCGATTGTGCGATGATCATTGCGACTGGCGAAACGTGGTTGAGGGTACCCGAGTCAATCAGAATCACTGTCACCGGGGAACTCAGCCATAGGGTAATGAGCAAGGATCTCATCCTTCGAATTCTCGCAGACCTTGGAACAGACGGCGCGAACTACAAGGCCATAGAGTTCTGTGGTACGACAATTGATGACATGTCGGTGGGGTCTCGAATGACCATGGCTAACATGGCCGTGGAGGCCGGCGCCAAGGCGGGTCTGATGACGGTCAATCGTCCGGTCAAGGAGTGGTTGGAAAGACGGTCCCGCAGGAAGAACTGGGTGGACGTAAGGCCCGACGACGACGCGGAGTATGTGGACGAACTGGCCTATGATGTCGAGAGCGAGCAACTCCCCCCCTACGTCGCTTCCCCCGACAGTCCCGCCAATGGCAAGCCCGTGACAGAATTCGAGGGCACACCAGTAGATCAGGCGTACCTCGGTTCGTGCACAAACGGGAGGCTCGAGGATCTTCGCATTGCAGCGGAGATTCTTGACGGAAGACACGTTCATGACGGCGTCAGGATGATTGTGACACCAGCCAGTAGAGAGGTCTATCTCGATGCTCTCAGAGAGGGCATCATCGGACGATTGATTCATGCAGGTGCGATAGTGACGAACCCAACATGCGGCGCCTGCTTTGGCGGACATCTGGGAGTGCTGGGGCCCGGAGAAGTGTGCGTGTCGTCCACGAACCGGAACTTCCCTGGAAGAATGGGGCACCGAGAGTCCAAGGTGTATCTCGCATCTCCCGCCACAGTGGCGGCAAGCGCCCTGAGAGGTGCTATCACTGATCCAAGGAGTGTGTGAGATCGTGCCGCTGACAACCATCATTGAGGGAAGGGCATGGGTCTTTGGAGATGATGTGGACACGGACCAGATAATCTCCGGGAAGTATCTCACAATTCTCGACTATGCCGAGATGGCAAGACATGCGTTTGAGGCCACAAGGCCCGAGATTGTGACTCAGATACGTGCCAGCGATGTCATCGTGGCAGGAACGAACTTCGGAGGAGGGTCATCGAGGGAGGAGGCGCCAGCCGTGCTCAAGCACATGGGTGTTGCTTGCGTATTGGCCGAGTCCTTTGCGAGAATCTTCTACCGCAACTGCTTCAACATAGGATTGCCAGCAATGGTCGTGAAAGACATTGCTCAGAAAGTTGAGGACGGGGATACTCTGAGAGTCGACCTTACTCGTGGTGAAGTGAGGGTTCTAGGTCGTGATGTCGTGCTAGAGGGAGAACCCATTCCGGACTTCATGTTGGAGATCTTGAGCGCAGGTGGGGCCGTCGAATGGTTCAAGTCTAGAGGAGTTCACTCTTGGACGCGCCGACAAAAACGCTAAAAGCTTCTGACCGCAAGACCGGATGATTCCGCTGGTGCATCGGTGAATATCATGAGTGTCATTCTGGTTCTGGTCATCTCGTTGGTCATACATGCGATCCCGATACCCCCAACCTCGGAGCTGTTCAGGTTTCCAACCATTTTTCGCTGGCTGCCTACTCGTCTCTTATGGGGATTCGGCGCATGGGCCTTCATCTGCCTGATGATGCAGATGACACTGCCTTGGGCAATCATCACACTGGCGATGAGCTACAGCGCGTTGCTGGTCTTTTCAACACTAATCCAGTTCAAGAGGGGAATGGCTGGCGCAGAAACGCTACCAAAGCTCACGGTCTGTACCGGAATCATCCTGATGATTCTGATTCCAGCCTACGCGATGTTTGTGAACTGGACCTCAGATGTCTCCAACGCTGAGTATGTTGACAACTTCATCATACAGGCAGATAGCCCCGTGTTTGAGAACCCGATACCAGACAACCAAGTCCGTCTTGTGACGAGTAGGCTGGCCACGTTTCAGGCAAGACGTATCATGAACTCCATCGGGTCCAACGTTGAAATTGCAGCGGCACACATCACGGTGCGAAACGGACGATTGGTATGGGTGTGTGTGGTCGTCTCAACAAATACTCTGGCGGAGAACTATCTTCAAGGGCTTATCGTGGTTGACGCAAATGACCCCAATCAAGTCGAGGTGATTACGGATGTGGGTCAGATGCCAGTCGGAGAGGGCCTCTTCTGGGACAAGAACATCCAGTTCGGAAACTATCTCGAGGACACGAGTAATGCATACGAGTACGCGTATCTGACTTGGGATCCGATAGGCAATCTCGTATACATCCAGACAAGAACGAACCTTGGTCTAGACTTCGTAGAACGTCCCCTTGGGCCCAAGGTCTATTGTGCAAATGGCACTGTGAGGACTTACGCCACTCTAGAAGAAACTCCCGAGTGGATAACCCAAGCGTATAGCGAGGAGTGGCTGGAGCGTCAGATAGCTCGGTGGGGTGGATACAGAAGAGGGGATGGGTTCGACCTGTTTGCAGGCGGCTTCCTCTGGACCGTGCAGGCCTCACGAGACCGTCTTGCGATCACTGAAGACACCAGATACATCATCAACCCAGATACCGGTCGGGTCGAGGCTCTCGTCGCCGTCCATCCGATGGAGGCGACAAGTCTAACACTCAGCGGGTTCATGAGGGCGACGAAGGATGCGATATACTACCACGACATGCACAACTATTCCCTGATGAGCGGGGAGGCTGCGGTCAATGCGATTATCAAGGACCTCCCGCCGCCTACTAGCGGTCTATACTATGGCGCAATGCCCCTATTGTATCCAGTGCAGATTAATTCAACCTACTCGCGGTTTGCCTGGTACTGCCCAATCTACTGGTACCAGTCGGACTACGACTCTGAGGCTGATGCATACGTGCTCACCGACATCAGACTCTACGCGCTGGGCATCGTTGATGGGCAACACGAAACTATCAAGGCATACTCCACATCGGGTAGCGGCGAAGAGCTCGTCCGCACAGTGAGAGAGGCTTATGTACAATCAGTGGTCAATGCTCTGACCATCGAGCCTCAGAGTGAGGAGAATATCGAATTGAGCGCTACCGTCCTCAACGTCACATCGTATGTTGATGGTGGCGATACGCACATCGTCTTGCGAACGGACAACTCAACGTACGAGTGGATCGAGGGATCTAAGGACTGGATGCCTCTCACTGACTGGTACGAACTACTCACTGTCGCGCCGGGCGACAGCTTCACGGCGACAATTGAGAAGGTCGGCAATCAGTACAGAATTGTGGCGTTCTCGAAGACGTAGAAGCATTGGGGGCCTCTGCCCCCATGCTCACATACGTCCCATCATTGAGCGGGCGGCGTCGTACTTCGACTTGATAGCATCCCAGATTCGTCTACAAAGCGAGATCGTCGTTGAGTGAAGAAGACACTTGTCACCCATTGGGCACTCGTCCTTGAAACAACCGTGCCTCTTCATAGCATCAATCAGCTACCCGTGGACCAGTTCCGTCGTGAAGTCGTCAACCAGTTCGCTCGTGACATCTGACCAGTCCGTATCTCCGAACTTGTCGGAATTCGGAATTCGTGCGGTGGCATCAAAGACTGACTCGGCCACTCCGGGCTTGTCATCCGACAGACCAATCACGACAGTACCCACCGGGCATGACCTTCGAGAAACCCATCACACTTGGTCCCATCTTCACCGACTCCAACGACAATCCCTCGGACAGGGTTGGGGAATAGTTTCTATTGCTGAGAGAAGCCCGGCCAGAAGCTCGGGGCTCTCAAATGCAGACTTGCAGAAACCACCGAAACACTTGCTGTAGACTGGCATGCCAGACTGAGTGTAGACCATGAGGTATTCTAACTTGGTCAAGTAGATATTCACCTCTGAATGAAGTAAGGGCCATACGACAGTCAACAGTAGTCTTTCTGTGCCTGCCAGATGAATGTGGTGAGAGAAGGGGAGTGAGAGTCCCCATCATCTCGGGAAAAACTCTCGGTACACCTCGCGCTGAATGAGGAACCTGAGAATCTCCGCAGTCCCGCCACCGATAGTCATGAGCCTTGCATCACGCAGGAACCTTTCAATGGGATAGTCCGTAGTGTAGCCGATTCCTCCGAGCACCTGCAACGCGTCATTGGTGATCTGGATTGCTGCCTCTGTTGCATAGAGTTTCGCAATGGACGCTTGCTTCGTCGCCTTCAACCCTCTGTCGAGCATCCTTGCTGCAGTCAGAGTCAGAGCTCTTGCCGCTTCCAGCTTCACGGCCATATCGGCTATCTTGAAGCTGACGCCCTCAAACATCCGAATCTTACGACCGAACTGCTCACGTTCATTGGCGTATTTCACTGCAATCTCGAAGGGGGTTCTCCCATAGCCAATCGCCTCGGCTGCAATCGCCGTCCTCTCGCTGTCCAACTCGTCCATGAGTATCTGGAAGCCCTGTCCAGGCTCGCCAAGTACCTGTCCGGGCTTCACGCGGACGTCCTCGAGCTTGAGCCACGAGACCTTGGCAGACTTCATGCCCATCAGCTCATGATCTTTGACCACGCTGAAACCATCAGTCTTTGTGTCGACAATGAAGGCCGTCATTCCCTGCTTGGACTTGACAGTGGGATCCGTTATTGCAAAGCACACCATGTAGTCGGCCTGACTACCGTTGGTGATGAATCGCTTCTCCCCATTGATAACCCATTCGTCACCGTCCTTCTCTGCGCGAGTCTGCATTCCTGCCGTGTCGGAACCAACATTGGGCTCGGTGATACCAATGCACCCTATCTTGTCGCCTCGGACAATTGGCTCAAGATACTTCTTC
>Ga0164310_10001623_pt1 | contig 12863 bp, 9 predicted proteins | sample GuaBasSedimGuay1_FD_121795 | JGI IMG/M metagenome (GOLD analysis project Ga0164310, IMG submission 121795) | Subseafloor sediment microbial communities from Guaymas Basin, Gulf of California, Mexico - Guay1, Core 4569-9, 0-3 cm | ecosystem: Environmental > Aquatic > Marine > Hydrothermal vents >... | reverse complement strand
TATATGTCTATGGGATAGCGTAGGATGCCAGCTATTCCATTGAATGCTCTGTAGAGAGAATCACCCTCCTCACTGTACTTAGATATAAGCTCGACATTGCATCCTGTTTTTTCAGCTAAGTCTGACAATTCGTCTACTAGGTCTATTTTTTTTTCTATTTCCATCTGTGTAGGTGTTTCACAGTTTGGACATTTCGGCAGCTCAAAGTTTTTTGATGCTTCTTCATCGACTGTTACCTCTTTTTTGTATCCACATGAGGGGCAGATCAGCGTTATTCTGTACTTTCTCAGATCCTCTGAGAGTAGAAGTATGTCCATGGCACCCATTTCTAATGCCTTTCTAACTTGTTGCTCACCGTATACTGCTAGGCTCTCCTGGTTCTTGGTGATTTCTTTGAGAAATCTTTTCATAACATTTTTTTCTCTAGATATTCTTAGATGAGACATTGTTTTTGATGCAGCGGATACAAGTTCTCTCAGACCATTTTCATCTGTGTATCCTGTGTCGAAGAGGTCAATGATTTTGTTTTGTATCTCATAGTGTAGATATTTTTCATCTACAAAGTATTGTTTTGTCGGTCCTGGTCCTCCTACTAATATACCCTTTAGTTTGTCTTCTGAGAGGAATATTTCACTTGCTTTTTCACCACATTTGACAAACCATTCATGTGCTGCAATCTCGGTTAGTCTTTCGAATCTTCTCTGCGATTGCCCTCCTCGGCCATGTTTACCTGGGACTCTGGAGGTCATATAGTGTTGTAGTTCTATTCGGTCACCTCTTAATATGCCAATTGTGCATTCTCTTCTATCTATCAGGAGTAGGCCATAGATTTCTTTTTCAGTTAACATTTCTTCAAGAGGCTCTAAGTAGAAAGAGGAGTCGCATCGGTAGAGAAAAGTGGATATGGGCATAGGTGGTTCGATAACATAGGCTACCATTTCGGTTTGGTCACTACCAATGCTTTTGTGCCCAACGAAAAATATGAGCCCGTTTTCTGGAGGTTGTTTGAAGTATTTTAGCCTGCTCATTATTGATTCGATTGCAGCTAAAACATTTTTTCTGGTGGTTTTTGATTTTATGTTTTGTGACTGTGAGTACTCATTTCTTAGATATGCTGTGACATCGGATATCTGTTTATTTGGGGGGATATATAGTGATATCAACTCTGTGTGTTTGCCCTTGCAGTTTTTAAGCTCTTCGATTTTTCTCTTTAGATCATATTTTTGTCGTTGAGTCATCTCAGCCATATAATCTCATCTTCCAATTCTTTTTTTGTGAATTCAAATAATTGTTTTTTACTATCCTAATGTTTTCTAATGTTTTTTGATGTTTTTCATCTCTTATGGTGTCATGATTGCTTTCTTGATATTATATTCCTTTTTGGAGCAATGGGATATAAAAAAATTTTTTGTCTATGAGGAATGTTGAAGTCATTGTTTATGTTTTTTATAGTTTTACTGTTTCTCCATTGTTGGGTGTGTATATGTCTGCAAAATCTTTTAGTGACTCTGCTAGTGGTGTTCTGTTGTCGCTGTGGAATAACACGATTTTTTCTGGTCTGCATGCCTTTGCAAATTTGACGAGCTCACTATGCCCTGCATGTGCAGAGAAGTCGAAGTATCCTACCTCACATTCAACGTTTTCTATAACACCATAGAAGTCTATTTTGCTTTTGTCTAATAAAAGTCTGCCATTGGTTCCTTCGACCTGGTAGCCAGTTAGTAGTACTGCACTTTTTGGATCGTTTTTTAGTTTATTCATGTACCATAATATGGGTCCACCATCTAGCATACCACTTGAGGTTAGTATAACTTCTGATTTTAACGCCATTTTTCTGTTGTGATCTGAGTGAACAAAGTTGACATTGTTTATAGCCTTTTTTAGGTTTTCTGGGGATCTGAGATATTTTGGGTATTTTAGAAATATTTTAGCGACCTTTTTCCCCATTCCATCGAACCATATGTTGTATCCTGAGTTTTGTAGTATGAGAGCGAGCTCTTGGATTCTTGCAACGGCAAATGCTGGTATTACTGCTATGCCTCCTCGGCTTACAACTTCATCGATTTTGTCTAGGAATCTTTTTTCTAGTTCTCTCCTATCTGGATGTTCTCTACCGGAGTATGTACCTTCTAGGAATAGGATGTCGCATTGCACTGGTTTTACTCCATGGAGTAGCCTGGTGTCGATAGCGTTTATGTCTCCAGTAAAAAGTATTTTTTGTTCTCCTATTATTTCAAACATTAGTGAACCTGGTATGTGACCTGCGGAGTGGAAATGGATTTCATAGCTGTTTATATTTTTATTCTGAGAAGTAGTGACTTCTACGAAACTATGCTCCGCATCATCTATATCTGATCTAGTGTATGGTATTGCATATCCATCCATTTTAGCGATTTTTAGCGAGTCCCTGAATAGTAGATTACTTATTTTGTTTGTTAGATCTGTTGCAAAAATGGTATGATCTCTTCTGGAACACAGCCATGGTATCATACCAGAATGGTCTAGATGTGCATGTGTTAGTAGTACAAGATCCACAGGTGGTGGCGGTAGGGGATAGGTTGGTGGTTTACCTGGGGACATACCGTAGTCGAAAAGGATACGTATTCCATCTGCTGTTTCTAGCACCATCGATAGGCTACCTACTTCGTTGCTACCACCGAGAAACTGTATCTTTATGTTATTGCTCATTTTGACATCCGCTTCCTGTAAGGAAAGAAGGGGTTGATTAACTTTTGGTTGTTTTCTCCTGTGTTGGTCGCACTATTAGCATTGTCTCATCTTTGTCGATTATAACCACCTTTGTGTTGGGCTGAATAGGCACATCGGAGCGTGCCTTCCAGTATTCCCCCTTGAATCGGATATAGCCTGGGTTGTCTGGTGTTATTTCATCGATCGTAATAGCTGTTTCTCCAACAAATTTTCCAACTGAAGGTTTTTTCTTTCTAATGCGTAGTATTTTGTATAACAAAAATACAAAAAATATGGCGATGAGTGCTGTTATCACTATAAGAATGGTTATCATGCTTTGTATGTATTCCATGGATATCAACCAACTTCTGCTTTCATTAGAATAGGCAGGTATTAGAAATATGGAACCTATTATTAGGCATATGATGCCGCCTATTCCTATGACGCCGAATCCAGGTGTTGCAAATATTTCGATTAGAAGCAGTAATGCTCCTATTATAATAAATATTATGCTGATTGTGGAAATGCTGAATCCTGATCCAACTAAGGATAGGAGGATTGCTATGATGCCAAATACTTCTGCTCCATAGCCTGGTGATGATATACCAAATATTACTCCAAATATGCCTAGCATGAGAAGAAGGGAGCAGAGTAGTGGGTTTGATATGATTTTTAGTATCTGTATTTTGATGGATGGAGAGTATAGTATTTTTTCCGTGTTTTTGGTGTGTAGAATTGTTTCTCCAGCTGATGTGTTTATTTTTATACCGTTGATCTGTTCTAATAATTGGTCGATGGAGTTTGAAACAAATTCTATGACCCCATATTTTTTGGCTTGAGTAGCATTTAAATTGAGATTTTTTATTATAAAATCTTTGGCAACACTCTGATTTCTACCATACATGCTTGCTCTTTCTTGGATCCATTCTACTAGTGCATTGATTGTTTTGTTGCTTGTAATTAGTTTTGTACCTTCGAAGGTGATTTCTACTGGCTGGGTGGATCCTATTATCGTATGTTCTGCCATTGCTGCGATGTGTGTGCTTAGCAGTATAAATGTTCCTGCTGACCAGGCTTTGGCACCAGTTGGGTAGACGTATCCTATAATTGGTGTTTTGCTGTCCTTTATCAGATCTGCTATTTCAAATGTTTCTTTTAGCCCACCACCTGGTGTATCTATTAGGAGTATTACTGCCTCAGAGCCTCTTTTGTCTGCCTCTCTGATACCCTCTATTAGGGTTTCCACTGTGGCATGGTCTATTGTGTCTTTTATCTCTACAAGCAATATGGTTGGTTTCTGAGCATAGACGTAGACGCTACAATAGAATAGTAGAGGTATTATTATGGAGATGGATATAAATAGCAGCGGGGTGCGTTGTCTGTTTTTTTTCATTTAGCTCATTTGTTTCTCCTTATTTTTGGTAACAGCTTTTGCTATTCCAGCTATTTTTCCTATCTCCCCTCCCATGGGAACTACTATCAGGTTTTTCTCACGTGCTATCTCTGCTAGTGTCTGTAGTTCTCTGAGACGTAAGGCAGCTGGTGTTTTTTCATATAATTTTGCTGCCTCAGTCATCTTTTTTGATGCCTGGAATTCTCCATCTGCTATTATTATCCTAGATCTTTTTTCTCTTTCAGCCTCAGCCTGTTTTGCGATTGCTCGTAGCATCTCTTCAGGTAAGGCTACATCTCTGATTGTTACGGCAGAGACCTTTATCCCCCAGGGGTCTGTGCCTTGATCTATCACATTTTGAAGGCTTTTGTTGAGCTCATCTCTTTTTGCCAGTAAATCATCAAGATTTTTTTGTCCCAGTACATCTCTGAGAGTGGTCTGAGCTAAAAGACTTGTGGCCAGGTCATATCTTTGGACCTCAACAACTGCTTTTTGAGGATCTATGATTCTGAAATAAACCACAGCATCTACGTCAACAGTCACATTGTCTTTGGTTATGACTCTTTGTTTTGGCACATCTATGACACGTGTCCTGAGATCAAGTTTCACTACCTTGTCTATAATAGGTATTATAAACACAAGACCTGGTCCTTTTATACCAAGTAGTCTACCTAGTCTGAATATCACGATCCTTTGGTACTCCGCTAGTATTTTTATTGCTGATGAGAGCAGCAATAGTAGGAATATTATTATAACAATTGCTATTGCTATAAGATCCATCATAATCTTTTACCTCCGATTTGATACAAAAAAACATGTTTTGTGTTCTTAAGTGTTTCTACAAAAAAATGTTTTTTTGCATTAATTGATTTGCAGTCTGAGAGGAGAAAAGAATGCTTTTTGTTAGTAAAACCATTGTTTTTCATTGTTTTTTATGAATAAAGTTTTATGAGAGAAAAGCAATACACAGTTAAAAACAGATTGTTAGGTTTTTAAGTGAGGGGGAATGAAGTATTTATGAGCAGGATTAGAACTGTGAGAGGACGTGAGGTTTTAGATTCTCGGGGGAATCCAACTGTTGAATGTGATGTAGAAACAGATGATGGTTTGTTTAGAGCTATGGTTCCAAGTGGTGCAAGCGCTGGTATACATGAGGCAGTTGAGTTGAGAGATGGAGGTCGTAGATTTCATGGCCGGGGTACACGAAGAGCTGTTGACAATATCAACAATATAATGAGTAAAAAGATTGTTGGTATGGACTGTATAGATCAGAATGGGGTAGACGATCTCCTGATTGAATTAGATGGAACTGAAAATAAGGAGCAGTTAGGTGCTAATGCTATACTGGCTGTTTCTATTGCTGTATGTAAGGCTGGTGCTGCTGCCACTGGAAAAAAATTGTATGAATATGTGGGTGAGTTGTATGGAAAACCTTATCCTAGGATGCTCCCTGTGCCTCAACATAATATAATCAATGGTGGGAAGCATGCTGGTCAGGAAAACAGTATACAGGAACATATGATTATGCCAGTTGGAGCAAAAAGCTTTAGAGAGGCGCTTAGAATGGCATCTGAGATATATCATGCTTTGAAAAATATTCTTAAAAAAAGACTGGGTGCAGGTGCTGTTCTCATCGGGGATGAAGGAGGTTTTGCTCCTCCTCAGCTGAAAACTATCCATGAGAGACTAGATATCTTGATGGAGGCGATATCGTCTGTAGGCTACGAGGATGAAATAAAACTGGCTATAGACTCTGCCTCATCAGAATTTTTTGAAGACGGCATATATAGGCTGGAGGGAAAAGAGATGAGTGCCGGTGAGCTCATAGATTATTATTCTGATGTCGTGTCGTCTTATCCCATTGTTAGCTGGGAAGACGGCATGGCTGAAGACGACTGGGATGGATGGGTTGAGATGACAAAGAAATTAGGAGACAGGATACAGATTGTGGGAGATGATTTGTTGGTGACAAATCCTAGGAGGATAAAAAAAGCTATTGAAATAAGAGCGGCAAACTCTGCTTTGATAAAACTCAATCAGATAGGAACAGTGACTGAGACGTTAGAGGCTGTGAAACTGGCTCATAGCAATAGATGGACTGCTGTATGCAGCCATCGAAGTGGCGAAACAGAGGATAGTTTTCTAGCTGACTTCACAGTTGGTGTTTCAAGCAGTCAGATTAAATGTGGTGCACCTGCAAGAAGCGAAAGGTTATCGAAATACAATCAGCTACTGAGAATAGAAGAAGAACTAGACAAAGAGGCAAAATATCCTGGAGAAAAATTTAGGACAAAATAAAAAAATTTTTATCTTTGATACCCACAAATTCTCTATTCCCTATATGGTGTCTCCCACAGTAGAGAAATGGATAAAAAACATGTATCTTTTTTTGTGATGGAAACCTTTTTAGATAAAAAAATGGATATTCCTCAAAAAACCCATTGGGATGATTCTGGGGAGGATGTTGGTTTATCATGCACATATTAATAACAGACAAGGTAGCTGATGAAGCAATTGATATGCTGAAAAAAGCAGGATATGATGTTACATACGATGAGATGGATGGAAAAACACTACTAAGAGAGATACCAAAATATGATGCACTCATGGTGAGAAGTAGAACAAAGGTTACATCGGAGATAGTAAAAGCAGGAGCAGATGGAAAACTAAAGGTGATAGGAAGAGCAGGTGTGGGGGTGGACAACATAGATGTTGAAACAGCTGCTAAAAATGGTATAAAAGTTGTCAATGCCCCAACAGGATCAACAGTCAGCGTAGCGGAATTAGCCATAGCACATATGCTGGCACTCGCAAGGTTTATACCAAAAGCTGATGTCACAATGAAAAAAGGGGAATGGCTGAAAAAGCAGCTACGTGGAAATGAGTTAAATGGAAAAACCCTTGGACTCATAGGCTCCGGACATATAGCACAACATGTAGCAAAAATCGCCAATGGCCTCGGAATGAATGTTCTGGTATACTCCCCACACTGCACAGAGGAAAAAGCCAAGAAAATGGGTGCAACATATACAACACTAGAAAAACTTCTGAAACAGTCCGATTTCATATCACTACACATACCGCACACCCAGGAGACACATCATCTCATAAACAGAGAAAGACTAATGCTTATGAAAAAAAACGTCTACCTTATAAACTGTGCACGAGGAGGGGTTGTTGACGAGAAAAGCCTATATGAGTTTCTAAAAGATGGAAAAATCGCTGGAGCAGCTATAGATGTTTTTGAAAAAGAACCACCAGAAAACAACAAACTTCTCACGTTAGACAACGTTGTACTCACACCACACATAGGTGCAAATACTAAAGAAGCGCAGATAAGAGCAGGAACTATATGTGCTGAACAAATAATAAAGACCCTCCGAGGAGAGGAACCAGAATATTGGGTAAACAAAAAAATTATGAAATAGAAAAATGCGAGACGGTGTCATATTGGGAATTGAGAAGGAATACAAAAATGAAAAATTTAGACAACATTATAGAGAAAATAGAAAAACACATCAATGAAAAAGATAGAATAAGAGAGCAAGCATTAAGGTCATCACGAGACATCATAATTAGATGCAGAAAAGCCATACAACACCTGCATCAAAACCAGAACAAAGAGGCTGGACAACACATCAAAAAAGCCTCAGAGGAACTAGCGGAACTATACAATCTAACAAAAAAACATGCAGATTTATACTACTCAGGCTTCGTCGAAAACGCTGCACAAGAAGTCGTCGAGGCATACTGCCTGCTAAATATACTGCAAGATAAAGATCTACCGGACCCAGATGAAATAAAAACAACCTACAGTTCATATCTACTAGGACTATGCGATGTCGTAGGAGAACTGAGAAGGAGCGCACTCGACTGCATACTTGCAGGAGAGGCATCGGAGGCAAACAAATACCTCAATCTTATGGAAAAAATATATGATGTGATCATAAGATTTGATTACCCATCAGCTTTAGTACCAATAAGAAGAAAACAAGACATGATACGAAGCCTGATAGAAAAGACGAGAGGAGAACTAGCAGTAGCAAGCTGCGAGAGGAGGATAGACTACAAAACTGATGAATTCCGAGGTATACTTGATATAATAAACAAAGAAAAAACAAAGAAAAAAAAGGGAAAAAAGAAAAACATGGACATAAACATCGACAAAATATGGTAACATAAAAAGCAAAGATACATCAACATCTTTTTTCAGAACCAAGAAGCCACCTGGATGCTCAACTCATACAGGTATTAACGAAATCTTTATAAAAAACCTTTATATACTTCAAGAAGGGAAAGGCTGTTCTTATGATTGATATAAACATTGAAAACATTGTAGTTTCTACTCAGATATCACAGAACATGGAATTGGATCTCAGCTCCTTAGCCAACGTCATACCTAATTCTAAATACAATCCCGCGGAATTTCCTGGTCTGATCATACATTCTATGGAACATAAAACCGCAGCATTTCTTCTTCCAGATGGAAAACTTCTATGTACAGGCGCCAGAAGTATGGAGGAAGTCAATGAAACAATAAATAGGATACACAGCCAGCTAGCCGATGCTGGTGTTAGAGTAAACGAAAAACCAGAGATACATGTTGAGAATCTAATTGCATCTTCCCAACTCGAAAAAAATGTGGATCTAAACTCAGCTGCCAGAGCAATGAAATCAGAAAATGTAGAATATAACCCAAAGCAATTTCCTGGACTGATATATAAAACAAATGATGAACAAAATACAGTAATACTCTTGTTTGACTCTGGAAAACTTATATGCACTGGATGCAGATCAGAAGAAGAATTATCAGCTGCTGTTGATAAAATCAGGACTAACCTTGTATCCCTAGGAATGTTGTAAAAGGAGGAAAAAAATATATGCCAGAAGTAGAAGTAGAAAATATTGTAGCATCAACATCTTTTGCAGAGAAATTAGATCTTGATGTGATAGCACAATCCTTAGAGGAAGCAGAATATGAGCCTGAACAGTTCCCAGGACTCGTATACAGACTAAGTAACCCAAAAACAGCTACTCTTCTTTTCAGAAGCGGAAAAGCTAACTGTACTGGTGCAAAAAATATAGAGGATGTAGAGACCACTATCAAGATAATAGCGGAAAAGCTAAGAAAACTTGGTGTAGAGGTATATGAAAAACCCGAGGTAGTTATTCAGAACATAGTGGCCATATCTGATCTAGGTGGAGAGCTTAATCTAAACGAGGTTGCCATAGCACTGGGATTAGAGAATGTAGAATATGAGCCTGAACAGTTCCCAGGACTCGTATATAGGATAAAAGAGCCGAGGGTGGCCATGCTGTTATTTGGCTCTGGAAAGATAGTGTGCACTGGTGCCAGAAGAATAGAGGATGTCTCAATAGCGGTGGATAAACTATCAGATGAGCTTAACTCACTGGGGCTTATACACAAATAAAAAAGCACTACCCACTTCTATCATTTTTTTTCATCTTATTCCATGCATGTCTTCTCTCTCCCATCTTTTTTCTCTTTTGGAAAAAGCTGGGGGGGAAGATATAGTAGGAGGTTAGAGAGGAAACGAAAAGAAATGAAGTTTTTTATTTGTAGTAGGTATCATAAAATTTTTTGATTTCCTCCTCTGTTGGTATCTTGAATTTTTTCCAGATATAGTTAACATCTTTGAGTTTTTCTTCTCCCTCTTGCCCTCTGAATAGGTCTTCTAGGAACTCTGTTCTTTCTTTTATATCTCTTTTTATGAACTCTAAGTATTGTTTTGGTGTGTAATAGTTTAATGGATTGAATCTTCTACGGAAATCCTTCATTCCATGTTTTTCTTCTAATTCCTTAGGATCTGGTATTAGGTAGCCGAACACGGGATGTTTTATCCATTTTTTGATCTTTCTATGCTCCACTAGGTCTATTAGTTTTTTTGAGTCGCATACACGGATTCCCTCTCCCTGTCCCTCATATTTGATTTCACCGAGTTCATTTCGTAGTATTTCACCTGTTTTTTTGTCTTTCTTTGGTATGGGGTTTCCATTTTTGTCTAGTTTTTTGATTTGGTTTCCATTTATGTCGTATTCACCTACAAAACCTGCGTTGTTGATGAAGAAAACTAGTTTACCATCGAAGTCTAGTCCCATGTCGGTGTACATTTTTAGTTTTAGTAGAGCCTGTTGTGATTGCTCTCTTGCCATGAAGTCTGTTGCTGCATATGACCGTATTCTGGTGCCAGGTTTTTGAGCAGCTATTGCAGATGTGATGATGCTTTCGCATGCGCTGTCTAGGGCAACAGCCATTTTTGGATCAGTGACTCTGAAGATTGGTTCTAGTATGTCATATTTTTTGAAGCTAAGTGACTCGGTTTTGAGGAACTTTTTTTCGCCACTTCCCCATCTGGGGTTTAACTCGCTGAATAGGAAGATGAACCGCCCATTGGTGGTTCCACTTTTTTCATATTTTGTGCATTGTAATGACCCTATTTCCTCACCTGGTATTTTTTGTGGAATCTTCACCTTATGGCCCTTGATATCTTTATACACATATTCTACGCCTTCGCAGTCGATGTTCATTGCTAGAACAATGTGTCTTTTTCCATTTTTATCGATTTCTCTGGATTTCATCAAACCAGGATACTCAGGTTTGTCAGGCGTTAGTCCTTCGGATTTTGCGAAGCTAGCAGCTTCTAATCCTATTAGCTGAACAGCAGTGATTTTACCATTTTTGTCGTATACTGGTTTTCCAACACATGCATCATCCTGTTCTAGTTTAGGACCAACGGTTAAAGTGGTTTTTCCTGTTCCACTTAGACCTTTTAGAACACGATCAGATGTACATCCGGCATGATAGGATATCAGTCCATCTGATTCTGCCTTGTTCCACACCATTGTTAGGTTAGGTTTTTTGAAGGCTCCGCCGAAGTAATCGACTCCTAGGCTGAGAACACGTCTGATGTTGTTGTCCATTTCTGTGAAATCATACAATGTTAGCGGTGTGTCTGGATCATATTCTGGCCAAATATCTTTAATCTCTTGTATATATTTGTCTGGTAGTTTTTCTCTTATAATATAGTTCCAACAGTCGATACTCATGTTTTCTTTGGGTGGAAAAACCATCATTTTACCCATCCAGGCTATGTATGCGGTGTGGGGAATTTCTACGGAGATTACTATGCGAAGTCCTACTTCATAGCCGGATTCTCCCTGTATACCCTCCTGAATGATAAGCTTTGGCTTATCTTCTTTTAGATACCTCATTGCAACTTCATATATTTTTTTTCCAATTTTTGTGTCGATTCTCTGCTGTTTTTTACCTAGTTTATAGTTTTTGGGAACCATGTAGAATGCTCTATCTGGTCGTCTACCAGGTTGTGTTGATCCGAATAGGTATTGTCCATCTTTTGTAACGATGTAGTATGGTTTGAGGAATTCTATAAAAAAGTCGTCGTCTGGGTTGTGTATAACGTTTTTTTTGTCAACCTCAAGGTTTTTTTCTATAACAAATTTGTTGTTTTTCATGTTCATCATGGTTGTCATAATCGTGGGTTGGGTATCTAGCAGGGGTACTTAAAAATATCGTAAAAAAATAGTTCCAACATGTAAAAAAATTGAGGGAGATGGTTTAACTAGTTACCTAGTGGTATATAGATTCAAGATTAAGTCAAGTCTATTTAGAAAGGTATAACGGGATTAACACAGGATTACGGTTTTTGTTATTACAATGCAGTCATGTAAGTTCTGTAGGTTCAGTTAGATAGATTCCTTGATGGAGATTCGGATGGTTTTGAGAGAGAAGATTTTTTGTTTTGAACCACCATCTAGGACCTTCAGATGTTGCACCATGGTTGTCTATGGCTATGATCTTCCAGTAATATTTGGTTCCTCTTTTTAATGGTCCTATTGTGTATTCTATTCGTTCGTGATTGGCAGGATAGGTAATTGTATCAATTTTTGGTGGATTTAACCATCTTCCAAAGTATATTTCGTATGTTATAGTGTCGTTAGTATTTGGATCACCGCCATCCCATGATAGAGTAACGTATTTGCCTAATCCACGTTCTCTGTGCGGCGGATACGGATGGCTTGGTGTATGGGGATCGGAGTTGATGAAAACTGTAAGCGGATCTGACCATTCGCTTTCTGCACCGTATATGTCTCTGGCTTTTACTCGGATAGTATAGTATCCTCCACTGTTCCATGTATGGGATATTGTTATTTCTGTGCCTGATGGCACCCAGTTCATCCATCCCGTGTTGTTTCCGTCTCCCCAGTCAAACCAGTATGATATATTGTCGTTGTTTGGATCGTAGGTGATTGATGAATATGTGTATTCTGTTCCGGTATGACCTGATGTTGGTCCAGATGGCTGGAGTGGTTTGTTTGGTGGATAGTTTTCTGTGACTGTGAATTCCCAATAACCAGACACAGGCAAACGAGCACTACCACCATGCGGATCCTCAAAATAGAAATAATAACTATGAGAACCCAAACCAAAATCACCACCCTGCATCACAAGAACATAATCAGCATCACCACCACTACCATCCATCACATAAGGAGTTCCATCAACAACAACATTCCTAACAACCGGATCAAAACCATCAGGATCAAAATAATGCACCCTAAAAGTAAACGAATCACCAACAGACCCCTCATTAGGATCAACACCATCAGGCCAACCATCAAAAGTAGACAACACCGGAGGATCATTCATAACCACAAAATCCCAATAACCAGACACAGGCAAACGAGCACTACCACCATGCGGATCCTCAAAATAGAAATAATAACTATGAGAACCCAAACC
>Ga0164310_10001622_pt1 | contig 12864 bp, 14 predicted proteins | sample GuaBasSedimGuay1_FD_121795 | JGI IMG/M metagenome (GOLD analysis project Ga0164310, IMG submission 121795) | Subseafloor sediment microbial communities from Guaymas Basin, Gulf of California, Mexico - Guay1, Core 4569-9, 0-3 cm | ecosystem: Environmental > Aquatic > Marine > Hydrothermal vents... | reverse complement strand
CTCATGTAAATCACCTAGCTTTCATATTGATATTAAAATTTATGATAAGAGAGTTGTGAATGGAATTATTTCAACCTCTTCTCCCTTTTCGTAACCCTCAATGTCTTCAGGAACGATTAAAATTCCATCAGATTTAACTAAACTTGATAGTATTCCTGATCCTGAAATTCTAACCGGATACGCGTAGAGTTTGCCATTCTTCTCTTCTAATCTGACCCTTACGTAATGTCTAGTGCCAGTTTTAGAAGCAACTCTGCTGGCAAGTATAGCTTTGACCGTTGGTACGATCCTTTTCTCCTTAATTCCAAGTTTAAGTTCAATTAAAGGCCGAACAAAGAGGATAAAATCTATAATAGCGGCAACAGGATATCCGGGAAGGCAAACAACAGGTTTACCATCTATAGAAGCGAGCGCGACAGGCTTCCCTGGGCTTATAGCTACCCCGTGAACAACAATTCCTGGTTCACCAAGTTCTTGAACAACTTTTGGCACCAAATCTTTTTCACCAACACTTGTCCCACCAGAAATAACAACAATATCAGCTTTCTCTAAGCCTGCACAAATTCTTTCGCTAACCTCCTTCTCGTCATCACCAACAATACCTAAATCTAGGGGGACTCCGCCAAACTTTAATGTTAATCCCTTAAATGCAGTCCTATTTGTCTCAATAATCTTATCAGATAAGTCGGATGGAGACTTTGCATTTAATGGGTCAATTAGTTCTTCACCGCACGCTATTAATGCAACTACAGGTTTTTTCCGAACTTTCACCTTTAAAACTCTTAGAGAAACAAGAAAGGAGGCATCAAAAGGGGTTAATACTTTACCTTGACTTAAAATTTTTTCACCCTTCCTAATGTCTTCACCACGTTCAGAAACGTTTTCACCTAGAGAAACAGACTTGTAAACCTCGATGGAATCGTTGACTCGCTTAGTATATTCAACCATTACGACAGCATCCGCTCCCTTAGGCATAGGTGCACCAGTGCTGATTCTAACAGCTTCATGTTCTTTAACTTCGCCTTTAAATCCTTTACCAGCATAAGCTTCACCTACAACACGAAGAACAACAGGGCTATTCAAGCTGGCACCTTGAGTGTCTGCTGCTTTTACTGCGTAGCCGTCCATGGCTGCTCGGTCAAAAGGCGGAACATCAACCTCAGAGTAAACATCCTCAGCCAAAACACGGCCAAAAGCATTATATACAGAAACCTCCTCTGCCGGACATGATGTCTTGTCTATTTTCCCTAAAAACCTTTTTAAGGCCTGATTTACCGTTACTAGTTTTTTAAACCCCTTTGCTCTAATCTCGCTCATTACCGTCACACGCCAACATTAGATGTAATAATTAGTTAATATTAAGACAAGAGATTAACATTGATTATTAAACTACTTCATTTCTCAACAACTTTGGGACCTAACTTAAAATTTGTTTTCATAGAAAATTCACAATCGCAAACATAATTTCAGCAGAATAAGGGTAATCAGATCGCATGTACAAGCTTAACTATTATATTTTCTTCTATTTTATTGTTTCCAGGATTTCTTTAACTTCTTTTATGAAAGCTTCTATTGAAGGCTCATTTAAAGGTTTTACTTGATTTTTGACGTGTTTATGGTGCGGAAAAGTAGCTATTTGCCTATGGTGGGGCGCGTTGTTATAACGCATAACTGCTTTCTTCCCTATTAACAACACGTACGCATATTTTACAATGATACCGTTAACTAATCTTTCGTATATGTCTATCATTTTTTCGCTCTTTATACATGCTCTTAGCTTAAAATAACCTGAAAATGGGTTTAATGGCTCAACATCTATTCTTTGAAGGAAAATCGCCTCAACAACTGGAATTTTCCTAAGCAATTCAGCTATGTGTATTACCCGGCTACTTACTTTCCACAATTTTTTTCAACTCATTTTCAACTCGTTTCAATTCTTCAGCATCAACCTCCCATCCTAAGAAGTCGGCTAGAATATCTGGATCTTCTGGTTCAGGTAATATTCCTGTTTTCCACCGTTCTAAAAATTCTTCCGTAGACATACCATATTTTTGCTCATTTTCCTTTATTCGCTTTAATAGCCACTTACGCTTAGCAATCAACTTCTCTAATGCCTTAATAGCTTTGTCAAGTACAGTTGACATAGTCATCCACCTAACGTATATTTATATTACCATTTACTTGTAAATTCTCTGATAATATTTCGCTGTACATTTATACTTCTGTGATGTTTAATAATGTTAGTTAAAGTATTCCCAATATCAGCTAACCTAGATTTAGTGTCGTCAAGATAATGTTAAACTTCTCTAATGTAAGGTTACTCAAATCGAATCCTGCCTAAACAGTATAGTGATGATGAGTGAAAAGGTGTGGTGCCGTGAGTGGTAAGGTTGCATTAGTTTTTAGTAGGGAATTTGCAGCCTATAGTTTTGGTCCTTTTCACCCTTTGCGGCCTGAAAGACAAATATTAACATACGAATTAATTAAAGAACTCGGATTACTTGATAATCCAAATGTCTCTGTTTTAACGCCGAGAATGGCTACTATGGATGAATTGAAGCTTTTCCATACCAAGGAGTATATTGATAGAGTTAAGGAGAAAAGCGAACTTGGCTACGGTTATCTTGATTATGGAGATACACCCGCAGCCAAAGGAATTTTTGAAGCGTCTGCTTTAAGAGTTGGCGCAACAATCACAGCTTCCAAATGTGTAGCTGAGGGGAAATTTACACATTCATTTAACTTCTCTGGAGGTTTACACCATGCAAGAAGTAGTGCTGCCGCCGGCTTCTGCGTCTTTAACGACATCGTTATTGCCGTAAAATATCTTAAGAAAAATTTCAACGTGAAGAAAATCGCCATTGTCGATATCGATGCTCACCACGCTGACGGTACTCAAGAAGCTTTTTACAGCGATCCAACTGTTTTAACAATTTCTCTTCATGAAGATGGCCGCTACCTATATCCTGGTACAGGTTTCATCGACGAATGTGGCTCTGGTCCTGGTATTGGATACTCTGTTAATGTTCCTTTGCCCCCAGAAACCTTTGATGACGCTTATCTCTACGCTTTTAATGCAGTTGTACCTCCTCTCATAGAATTTTTCGGCCCAGACATTATTATTCAACAATTTGGCGTAGATACTCATTATACGGATCCACTTACCCATTTCGCTCTAACAACTAAAACATACGAGAAAATTGCAGAAAAAATGCATGAACTTGCACACAAGTACTCCCATAATAGACTAGTAGTTGTGGGAGGCGGAGGATATAATCCTGAAGCAACCGCAAGGTCTTGGGCCATTGCTTTCGCTACATTTCTCGGAATCAAACTTCCCGAAGAAACCCCGGAAGAATGGAGAAAACTCTGTGAAGAATATGGAGTAAAACCATCTAAATATCTGCACGATGAAAGAGCCCCTGAATTGACTGAAATAAGAAAAGAAGTTGTTTTCAATAAGGTAGAAAAGGTTGTTAAAGAAATTCGTAGAACAATATGGCCTTTTCTTTTTTAAGAGCAATTAATCGACAGAAGTTGCTCAGAACCCTTCTATATTCTCTATTTTTATATCTCTACCCACAGGACATACATCCATACATACTCTGCATTGAAGCCTAGTGTAGTTGGTTAAGTATTTAACCATTTTCCTCTGCAGCCTTAACATTTCTTCGCTAGGATCAAATTCGGCAATACATTTATCTCTTGTAAAACCATTCTCAGACAAAGCTCCCGTAGGACAAGCTTTTATACATAGGTTGCAGTTTGAACAGAAATCTTCAGACAATTCTTTGTCAGGTTCTATCTCAGCGTCAGTGAATATTGCTGTAAGCCTTACCCTGGGACCATATTGTGGAGTTACCAACAAATTATTTTTGCCTATTATGCCAAGACCTGCTTTAACCGCAGCATTCTTTAACAAAATAACTTCCCAACTATCCATAAACGTCAACGGTCTGGCCCTAATCCCCTGTTTTTCAAGTCTAAAACATACAAGGGATGATCTTGCCATTAAATACTCGTAAATCCACTTAGACCAAAAATCCACCCCATCATACTTTATATGGATTGTGTAATCCAAAGCTTCATCCGGTGTGGCTACTGCTAGCACAATAATGGAATTTGTCCAGCTTGGAGGCTTCCAACTTGGATCCTTCTCAGTTATCCCAACAAGGTCAAAACCAGATTTAAGACAAAGATTCTTAACAAAACTGGGATCTAGTCTTTTAACCATCGATTTACACCTCATCAACATTCGAATCGACTTAGATAATGGATTAACAATTTACCTTAAAACAGTTTCCAGAAACCTTGCCTCTACACTAACATTAATACTAAAGTCTTCACTTAAAAATGGAAACTTAGAAACAATTTTAAATATAAAGCGTTTTAACCAAGAAAACTATGTTAAACGACAGAATTGGCGAAAGACCTTTTAAAATTCGTGTTTTAGTCTAATCTAAACTGCAAATAAAGCAATTATAGCCCAATTATGATCATACTTTTCAGGTTTCGATTTCGTAAAACATGACAAAAAACTTTCAAAACGCTACGTAATTATTAACAGCAAATTTTACTACGTTGGGAGAATAGTAGATGAATTAGAAAAAGGAATTACCGTAGATATTTCTCGTCTTGCAAAAAGATGGAGAGTTAAAAAACAGGAAGTTCAAGAAGTTTTGCAACACACTATGTAAATTTTTCGTGAATACAATTTCCCATGCAGCAGAGAATTTTTGCCCATTAGGATACAGTGCTTTAAGAAAAGAAGTATTTATACCTACTATTTTCAAGACTATCCCTTCTACCACATAGGATTAGTTAACTATCCAATATTTGTGCTTACATCGCCTATAGGCATATTTCAATTCTTAACGCTACCGTATTTGCAATATGGTCGGCCAGTAGCTCTTTCTTGAAATTTTTTTAACCGAAAGGATACTTATGTTTAGCCGACTTACCTTTGTTTGCTGTCCTAGAGGGATATTGATGGCATTGCTTATAACAGGTGGAGCAGGTTTTATTGGATCAAACCTGGCCATAAAGCTATTGGAGCTAGGCTATGAAGTAGTGATTGCTGATATTAAAAAGAACCCTACAAATTTGGCGGGGATACTGGATTCTATAAAGTATATTCAATGTGATGTTAGAAATAAGGAAAAAATACAGGAAATAATAGATTCCTGTAAAGTTCATGATGTGATTCATCTGGCGTCAGTCTCTAGGGTGGTCTGGGGAGAACAAGATCCTGAAAAGTGCATCGATATTAACATTAATGGGACCATATCTGTTTTGCAAGCTATTATCAGATCAAAATATAGGCCACGACTAATCTATGGTAGCAGCAGGGAAGTCTATGGCGAACCTAAGACACTCCCTGTAAAGGAAAGCTTTCCCAAAATTCCAATTAATGTGTATGGTTACACAAAGCTTCTTGGAGAGCGTTTGGTGAAACAGTATGTGAATAAGCACAGATTGAATGCCATTACGCTTAGATTCTCTAATGTTTATGGAAATGAGAAAGATATCCTAGATAGGGTTATTCCCCGATTTATCTTGGCCGCTCTTCGAAACGAAACTATAGAGATTCATGGAGGTCAACAAATATTTGATTTTACGCATATTATCGATACTGTAGAGGGCATTGTAAAAGCTATAAAGTTTTTGGAGGAGATCGATTCTAATTCTGGATCCTACGAGCATTTTCATATTCTTCCAGGTAGACCTTCTACGCTCCAAAAAATTGTGAAGATAATTGCTGATTACCTTAAAAAAGATTTAAAAGTAGTGCATACGCCTCCCCGAAAATTTGATGTCATTCGTTTCTATGGTGATCCCTCAAAAGCATATGAGATTTTGGGATTTAGGGCAAAAATATTTGTTGAAAAGGGAATCCCTATGACTATTGAAAGATTTAGGAAGGTGCTTGGCTTATGAAAGTAGTGCATGTGATACATCGTTTTCCGCCATTTTATATGGCGGGCTCGGAGATATATACTTACAATCTAACCGAGGAACTATCAAAATACATCGATGTCTATGTATTTACTAGGTATGAAAACCCATTCGAGCCTCCATATTCATATATCGATGAAGTGTTCGGCAAAGTTAAGGTAAGGCGAATAAATAGACCTTTTAGGGAATACACATTCAGGGATAAGTATATTGACATTAATGTAGAGAGACTCTTCAGAGAATACATGGATCAAGTTAAGCCCGACATAGTTCACATACAGCATCTATCTCATCTATCAACGAACATCATTGACCTAGTAAAGGACGAATACGGCATACCAATATTGTTCACTTTGCATGACTTCTGGATGTTGTGTTTCAGAGGCCAACTAACAGATCCCTTGTTTAATAGGTGTACGGGTCCAAGCCCTGAAAGGTGCCTCAGATGCGCCAGATTTTTCTTCAAAAATACCGTTGATATAGTAGATATTGACTATTATAGACGCCACATGAATAGAATTCTAGGCAGAGTTGATCTATTCCTCTCCCCCTCGAAATTCCTTATGAACATGTTCATAAGGCATGGTATTCCTAAGAACAAAATTGTATATTCTAGATACGGCTTCAGGAAAGATTTAATTAAATATAAGGATAGAAAACATTCTAGCGGCTCAATCATTAGATTTGGTTTCATCGGGCGGATAGTCCCAACAAAAGGAGTTCATATACTTCTCAAGGCCTTCAATAGAATGAGAAACAAAAATGCTAGGCTTCTTGTCTTTGGTTATTATGGTAACCTGCTGAGCTATCTCAAGCGGTATGCCAATGAACGTGTATATTTTATGGGCGGTTTTCATAATAGAGAAATTGACAAGATTCTTGATCAAATTGATGTCCTTGTGGTTCCATCTATCTGGTATGAGAATTCACCCTTGGTTATTCAGGAGGCATTCCTAGCTGGAATACCAGTTATAGCATCGAATATCGGGGGTATGGCTGAGCTAGTTAAGGATAGAATTAATGGGTTTACCTTTAAGGTGGGAGATATTGATGATCTCGCAGAAAAAATGGATTATATAGCAGATAATCCAGAAATACTAAATGATATCAGACCAAGCAGAGATTCTGTGCGGAGTATAGAGGACGATGCGAAATCAACATTGGAGATATATAGAAAACTTGTAGGCGATACCAATGCGAGCGTGTAAAAAGCTTTCTGGTCCTTGGCGAATAACCTTCGATACGAATCCTTATCTATGCAATCTTAGATGTATTTTTTGCGAAGTTCATAGTATCTGCAATAAAAATCGCCTAGTAAAACACGAGGCGATTATGCCACCGTGGATTATCGAGAAGGTGATAAGTAGCGCGGCACCCTTGGGTCTAAAGGAGGTAATACCGAGCACTATGGGTGAGCCCTTATTGTATCCATATTTTGATATATTCATAAGAACCGCTGAGAGATATGGTATAAGGATCAATCTCACAACAAATGGGACTTTTCCGATTCGTGGTGTTGACAGATGGGGCTATCTTATTCTTCCTGTAGCAAGTGATGTTAAGATCTCCATAAATGGCGTCACTAAGGAAACTGCTGAAAAACTTATGGTTGGTTTAGATTTTGAGAAACAGTTGATGAATATTGAGAGATTTATTGAGATCCGTGATGAAGTCAGAAAAAGTGGTGTGAATTACCCGACGGTTACTTTTCAGGTTGTTTATATGGAAAGCAATTTGGAGGAGCTTCCCGAATTGCTGAAGATGGCAATTGAAATGGATGTGGACAGATTTAAAGGCCACCATCTATGGATTACATGGCCGGAACTCGAGGAAGAGTCTCTTCGAAGGAATACTGGTGCTATAAGGAGATGGAATAGAATTGTTGATGAACTTTATCGCGTGAGAGATTCTTATCGTAAAAAAGATGGCAAGAAAATTAGACTTGATAATGTCTATAAGCTACCGTTAGATCAAAAAGATACAAAGGTTCCTGAGGACTGGGTATGCCCTTTTGTTGGTCGAGAAGCTTGGATTGCGTGGGACGGAACATTTAATGTTTGCTGCGCACCTGATGAACTAAGGAGAACATTTGGATACTTTGGGAATGTTAAAGATACAGACTTTATGGATCTATGGAACGGCAGTAAGTACAATGAATTTGTGGAAAACTGGGGAAGTTATAGGGTTTGTAGGATTTGCAATATGAGGCGCCCCAAGAAGGATATTAGGGGCTGTGAAGATGAGAGAGTCGATTAACCTGGAAGAAATTTATATTTCAGAAGATGAAACTCATCATGTTTACAAAGGCAAGCCCCTATACAAAAAAAGATTCCTTAAAGTGCTTAGTTTTCACCCCCCAGGAGTCGCAGCGGTAATGGATGAAACGGGTTGGTATCATATAAGTCTAAGAGGGAACCCACTATACAATAAACGCTTCAGGAGAACATTTGGATTCTATGAGGGGCGAGCCGCCGTAGAGGACGAGACTGGGTGGTATCACATAAATCTAAAGGGAGAGCCAGCCTATCCACAGAGATACGCTTGGGTTGGGAATTTCCAAGAGGGGCGAGCACCAGTCAGAGATTTTGATGGTAGATATTTTCACATAGACAAAAATGGGCGGCCCGTATACAGAGAGAAGTATAGATATTGTGGTGATTTTAAATATGGCACCGCGGTTGTGTATTGTGATGATGGGTACGCCAGGCATATTGATAGGAACGGCAAGTTTATTCATGACAAGAAATATATTGAGCTTCATCCTTATCACAAAGGTTTTGCCATAGCTAAGGATGAAGAGGGCTGCTTCCACATAGATAAGAATGGAGAACCAATTTATGACGAACGATATAAGTGGGTTGAACCCTTTTACAACGGATATGCATTAGTGAAAACAAAAGACGGTAAGATGGGTATTATTGACGAGTCGGGCAGATGGATTCACACGATTTATAATAGCAGTGAGCGACAAGATCAATTATTGCACGAGATAATGAGCGACTTAGTAGCGTTTTGGAGAACGCAAATTGTTTATGCTGGAGCTAAATTGGGAGTATTTAATTATCTATATATGAAAAATGAAAGCTCGTTAGAAGAAATGTCTGATGACCTTAATATTAACGTTGAGGATCTGAAGCGTCTATTATACGGCCTTATTGTCATGAAGTATATTGAGAAAACTGATTCTAAGTATAAGCTTACAACAAAAGGCAGGCTCCTATGGGAAAAACTCAGACATGCTACGCTAATGTGGGGCGAGGAGCACTATTTGGCTTTTTCTGGTCTATGGTGGTCGATAAAATATGGACAAAACCACTTCGAAAAGATGTACGGCAAAAACTTCTTTGATTATCTCGATGAACATCCAGATCATTTAGAGATCTACCAAAAAGCAATAGCAGAATATGCACGTATCGACTACGAGTATATACCCAAAGCAATAGATTTTTCTAGACACAATGTGATTATGGATGTGGGTGGTGGTTTAGGAGAACTTCTCCGCCTAATTCTGAAGAAATACAAGAAGCTTAGAGGAATACTATTTGAGAGACCAAAAGTTATCGAATACATTAAGCAACTTAGAGATACATTCTACGAGAAGATACAACTAGTAGCAGGAGACTTTCTGAAGTATATACCACCGCTAGCCGATGCGATAATACTTAGTCGAGTCTTACACGACTGGAATGATGAGAAGGCACATAGAATACTTTCTAATGTTTACGATACATTACCGAAAGGAGGCACACTATACATTGTTGAAATTATAAGGCCCGAAGAACCGACTAGAGATCTAGGAATAACACTCAATCTTAATATGCTCTGCATAACTGGGGGTAAAGAAAGAACATATAGGGAATTTGAAAAACTATTAAGAAGCAACTCATTTATAATTGAAAAAATCGTTCCTCTAAATATTCTTAGCGTTATCATCGCAAGAAAACAACAATGAAATTAAAATCTGGGATTGCGATGCCCAGAATCGTTATTAGATGGACATTTGGGGAAACTAAAGCAAGGCCTCTTTCACCTCAAGCACTAGATATGTTGGAAACTTCAATTAAATTTGCTAAATTGATCTTTAAAAATGCTCGTTTTGTAGTGTGCTATAATAACCTTAGTCCAGATACTTTAGAGAAGTTAAAGAAAATAGTCATTGAAACGGAGATAAAGGCTATTGATGTTACTGGATTCTTGCCTAGACATCTTGCTCGAACAGATGTTAAAAACTCTTGGTGGAAGTATGTTATACCGAGACTCGATAATGATGCATATGAGATCATTATGGATAATGATGTTATCCTATGGCGTGCACCTCCTACGCTTAAGCGAGCAATACGAGAGAATGCTCTAGTCGCACTAACTGATGCTGCGGGTCAATATTACGGGGATTTCCATGATTTGGTAATCAGGATAGATCCATCCCTTAGGCTAAATGCAGGGCTCCTAGGAATGCCACCAGGATTTAAGGTTGATTTTGAACTAATAAAAATGGTCAAATTAAAGGATTTCTTTCATTCTGAACAGGGATTCACAGCACTCAATTTTGCGTTGTATGAAGGAATAAAATACCTTATACCTCTCGAAGAAGTTGTGCAACTAAACATAATTAGAGTCCCACCGGATAAGTTAGTCTCTAGGTATTATGGGGGTCATTTTTCCGGCTGTTCATATGCCCATTTTGATTTTTGGGAAAAAGAATACGCTAGAGTTGTTAAGAGGCTTTATGAGAGGTTGATCATGGATGAATAGGATAATTGATGCCGTTGTTCAAGATCTTAAAAGCTTTCTAAAGGAAATAGAATCTGTCGAGGGGATCGTCGTTTATGGTAGTTATGGTCGTGGTGAAGTAGATTTTTATTCTGACATAGACATAATAATTTATGTAAGTGAAAATTCGAACCCAGATATTATCTCAAATAAAATAGTAGACTTTATAGATAGGAAATATGGGATTATGTTTAGTTTCTTTAAGCATGGAAAACTTACCATATACACGAAAAATCTATATGAAAACTATTTTTTGAAGCTTGAAATAAAGACTAAGAGAATCTCTGATGCTTCTCTCGATGATATCGTCGTTATACGGGAATCTAGAATAGACAGGCTTGAGAACGCGGTATTATTCGATAGATCAGGAAGAGTGCTCAGTAATTTACAAAAACTTTGGAATAATCTTCCAGATAAGAATATGAGGGATCTAATACGGGAGTACATACTTTCCTTCTTATATTACTATGAGGGGTTTATGGTTCAGTATTCGCGGGGCGATATGTTTAGAGCATATATGAATTATACAATAGCATTCTACAAGCTAGCATCGCTTTTGGCTTTAATGGAGGGTGAAACCAGGAACCTGTATCAGCCTTGGTTTTTAACAAGAATTATTAAAAATAAGAATTTTGTTAGAGCCTTCTATGAGGCTTCTTCGACTATGGATCCCTTAGATCTATTTTATAAAAAAGAAAAAATGTTGACTCTATTCTTGAATGTGGTAGAGAAATTAAGGAGTAAATATGGTACTAATATTAACAAAGATTACATTTACGAGTTTATAAAGCTTGTTAAAGCCAAGTTTTCAGTGTTTTATAATTTTAGAAGATTAGCAAACCTATTATCACATATTCAAGAAGAGTTAAATTAAGAAGAGGATTGATTTATAGGTCTGCCCCATTATCACGCTATAATCCAGAGATGATACTTCAGTTCCTAAGGGAGCTTGGTATTAATTTCATTATGGACCCGAGAACCCCGAGGAAGCGAAGAGATACATATCCCGCTAGAGATGCTGTCACCCCTATGATCAACATACCTATTGAAATAAAAGTTGGTGTGCCATATTTATGATAGTTTTGTTGACTATGGCACTTAATGCCTTGTATTTTTCAGCGAATTTATGTATTAATATTAAGGTTTCGTTTCAAATTGTGCTTCTTTAGTCTTTCAAAATGTTTATCTCCAGCTTTTAACGTTAAGTTGCGAGTAATCACTGTGGCGGTTACAAGTGAACATTGAAAGTGAGATTATCGAATTTTATGTGATGTGTTGTAATTAAGTAAAGATAGGTAGCTTTCGAGAAAAATTAAATCGATAAAGAAGTTAAAAAAGAGAAAACCGTTGAAATAAAGTTTACAGCCGCCATTATTGGATTTTTGGTAGTATTTCAGAAACTTTATTAATTTTCTTCACATATAATTGCAATATGCCAGAACTTGCGATAACCTTGTCTATGATTTTAATATTATTTGGTTATTGTTAGTTTAATGGTAACTGTTCTCTTGGTGGTTTTAATTGGTTCTGGAATTCAATCGGAACTTTATGGTCGTATGACGTCCTTAATGTCCGATATCATGTAATATCGGAATATAACGTCGTAAAACGCATGTTTACAACCGACACATTTACTTTTTTGTGAAGATATATATTCTCCATGCTTTTTTACTTTCACTGATCTCCCTCCGTTCTTTGTCTGTTTAAATAATCAGTTAACCGTCTATTTGGATTAGGAACTTCACCTGGCCTAAGTGTAAAATCCCTGAATTTCTCTGCAATTCTCTTAATCTCTTCTATAAATTCTTCAAATTTCTCACTCTTTACTAGAACAGACATTTCTACCTTAATATAACCCTTAGGAATTTCCTTTCTCAAAACAGACTCCCTCCTTACTTGTAAACGAACTTAAACATGATATCCACAAGGCATTTGCTATCCCAATCGTATGCCTTTCCTTTCAATTCTGCTCGTACCAGCCATTTTCTTTTCTGCTTTAAGATACTTATAATCAAAAGATCATCCTTTTTTAGAACCAATCTCCGAGAGATATGCTCTGCAAGTTCAAACGCTTTTTTCATTCGCATATAAAATCCCTCCTAACCACATTTTTCACAAACGCCCAAAAGACAGCTTTTT
>Ga0164310_10001620_pt1 | contig 12874 bp, 11 predicted proteins | sample GuaBasSedimGuay1_FD_121795 | JGI IMG/M metagenome (GOLD analysis project Ga0164310, IMG submission 121795) | Subseafloor sediment microbial communities from Guaymas Basin, Gulf of California, Mexico - Guay1, Core 4569-9, 0-3 cm | ecosystem: Environmental > Aquatic > Marine > Hydrothermal vents... | reverse complement strand
TTTCACTGCCACAGAGGCAGCAGCGGTTGCCTTTGTCTACGCCCTCTTTGTAGAGCTAGTGATACATAAAAGCCTTAAACCTCGAGACCTGATACCAGTACTTAAAGAATCTATTCTGACGTCCTCAATGCTTCTGTTCATTATCGCCAATGCGTCGGTGCTCTCCTATTATTTCAGCGTTGATCAAATTCCTCTAAGGGTAGCTGAGTTTCTACTGGAGTTCATAAACAACAAGTACCTGTTTCTTCTATTTGTAAATATTGGGCTGCTCATAATGGGATGCTTCATGGACGTGGTCTCTGCCATGCTTGTTCTGGGCCCTGTGTTTTACCCCCTGCTTCAAAAGTTTGGTGTCGACCCTATTCATTTTGGGATTATTATGGTGCTCAACATAGAGGTGGCCTTCCTGACGCCCCCTTTCGGCGTCAACCTGTTTGTGTCTTCTGGTATTACTCACAAAGACATAATAGAGGTAAGCCGGTCTGTCCTCCCCTTCCTGGTCCTCATCTATGGGGTTTTGTTCTTGGTCACCTATGTTCCCTGGATCTCCCTGGGATTGACGCGGCTTTTGCAATAAGTGGCAATTGACCGCAACCACAAATTGATAAAAAAGAGGTAATTAGCCATGATCAAACTGTTACAAAAAAAGGGTGATCTTCGTGTTGATCTTCCTCCGGTATGGAAAATAATTCAGACCATCTTCAAGGAACCGGCCACAACACATGCCTCACCCCTACAATTAATGAAAAAGGCACTGGACAACCCCATTGGTTCACCTCGACTGGAAGACATGTTAAGGCCTGAATCAAAGGTTGCGGTCGTGGTGGATGACTTAACTCGGCATACCCCGGTTAAGGATTTATTGCCTGGGCTTTTGGAAGTAATAAATAAACAAGGTGTTCCTAGGAAAAACGTGGATATCGTTATAGGAGTCGGCACACACCGGTCCATGAACCAGGCAGAGATTGACGAGCGGATCGGAGGTGAGGTGGCAAAAACTTATCATGTCCAAAACCACGATGCCCGGTCCCCTGACCTTGTGGTGATGGGTGAGGTCCCAGGTTACGGCCCTGTATCATTTAATGCAACGGTAGCCAGGGCAGATATTAAAATTGCTATCGGATCAATAATTCCACACGTTCATAATGGATTCGGTGGTGGACCAAAGAACATAATGCCAGGCATCTGTGATTTTAACACCATTCGTCAACATCATATGAAGAATGTCCTGCACCACAAGGCAAGGGTCGGGATTGTTCAGGACAACCCATTTTTAGAGGAGACCATTGAGATTGCAAAACTGGCCAAAATGAACTTTGTCGTACAGTGTCTTGTAGACACAATGGGGCAAATTTATGAGGTCCTTGCTGGCGATATGCTCGAGGTCTTCTACCAAGGTATTGATAGGCAAACCCGCCAGTTGGGCGTACCGGTTGCCCGCCAGGCAGATGTAACACTGGTATCTTCTTATCCTTATGATGAGGGGGTGCAAATAATGAAGGCCCTTATGCCTGCTGCCATGGTGACAAAGGACGGTGGAGCTATTGTCCTGGTCACAGAGCTGATGGAACCACTCCCTGATTTTTTCCTCAATGCCGTAAAAAAGGTTAGGGCCGACTGGAACAATCAAGGTAAAGCAAATCCCCTCGATAAACTAAGACGCCATGAGCCCCTTATAGAAGGGGCTGCCATGGATTTCAACATGGCAATCATCCTGATTATTTCAATCATAAAGCGATTTAATCTGGTCTTGGTGGGGCATGACGTACTTAGGGATGCTGCAGAGGCCATGGGTTGCGAGTATTCGCCTGATTTAAATATAGCCTTAAGCAAGGAAAGCGCGAGGATTAAAGAGGCTTCAGTCAACATAATTCCTGCAGGAGGCTATGTTTTTCCCATAATCCCAGAGCCGTTTTACCTCTTGGAGGAATAAAAAGACAAGAAACAGGGACTTGTCTCCAACCCTGATAATTTTTGATAGGCGAGGATAGGATGAGACAACTAATGACTGGGAACGACGCTGCAGCCATGGCTGCCAAAATGGCCAAGCCACAAGTGGTGGCAGCCTATCCAATTACCCCTCAGACCAGTATTGCGGAGAAACTGGCATCATATGTAGCCAGAGGAGAACTTAACGCCCATTACATCAAAGTGGAATCCGAAACCTCTGCCCTAGCTGCCTGTATAGGCGGATCTCTAGCCGGTGCTAGGGTCTTCACTGCCACTTCTTCTCAAGGACTAGCCCTTATGCACGAGCTGTTACACTGGGCCTCGGGGGCCCGGCTCCCTGTTGTTATTGTAAACGTGAATCGATCTATGGCGGCTCCTTGGTCATTAGGGATTGACCATAACGATAGCCTTTCCCAACGCGACACGGGCTGCATACAAATGTACTGTGAAACAGCCCAAGAGGCACTAGATAACATCTTGATTGCCTTTAAGCTTGCAGAGAAAACGCTGATGCCAACCATGATCTGTATGGACGGCTTTCTCCTTTCCCATTACTCAGAGCCAGTGGATATTCCCGATCAAGCTGATGTGGACAGATTCCTCCCCCCACGGAAGGCCAAATACAAAATGGACCCGAAAAATCCCTTCACATTTGGAGGGGGAGTGAGTCCGACGGTGCTTTTCGGGCTAAGAAAGCGCATTCAAGATGATATGGATCATGCCTTAAGCCATTTCCAAAAGATTTGCGGCCAATTCTATAGGTATTTCAAGAGAAGATACCGGGCCGTAGAACCTTTTGACACAAAAGGGAAAGAGATTGCCCTCATTACAAATGGGACCTTGTCAGGCACAGCCAGGGCCTTTGTTGAGCAGGCTGGAAAGGAAAAGGGCGTCGGTCTAATCAAGATACGGCTGTTTCGCCCCTTCCCTAGAAGGGAGCTAACAATGGCCCTTAAGGGCCTCAAGAAGGCCGTGGTCATTGATCGTAACCTGTCACCAGGTAGCGGGGGTATCTTTTCGCAAGAGATAAGGGCTGTCCTTTACGAAACAGGGCAAAAAATTCCTGTTATTAGTGCTATAGGGGGCATAGGAGGGGTTGATGTAACCATTGAGGATTTGGACCGCTTGGTGCAAAGGGTCAGGGAGGGAGGAAATCTCACCGGTGAAACTATATGGATGGGGGATTGAGCATGGCAAAATTTCATGCCAAGGAGGAGTTGATCTATCCTGGTAGCTTTGCATGCCCTGGCTGTGGATTAATGATAGCATTTCGCCATGTGCTCAAGGCCTTGGGTAAAAACACGGCCGTCATAACCACGGCTGGCTGCGGGTCTGTAGTGGCTGGCTCCTACCCACAAACCATATCCAAGGTGCCCTTTTTCCATTGCTCCTTTGGCACTGCAGCAGCCACGGCAGCAGGCCTAAAGGCCGGTTTTGATATGATGGGTAAGGGCTCTATTAATGTGCTTGCTTGGGCAGGCGATGGAGGGACATTTGATATTGGCTTGCAGTCTTTATCAGGTGCTGCAGAGCGAAACGATGACATTATCTACGTCTGCTATGACAATGAAGCCTATATGAATACAGGCGTCCAAAGGAGCTCGGGCACTCCCCTGGGGGCCTGGACAACCACCACCCCTATAGAGTCACTTGAAAACCGTCCTAAAAAAAGAATAACAGCCATTATGGCAGCCCATGAAATCCCTTACATTGCCACAGCATCAGTTTCATACCCTGATGATCTTAAGAAAAAAATAAGAAAGGCTAAGGGAATTAAGGGATTTCGATTTATACATATCCTTGTCCCTTGCCCAACTGGCTGGCTCTATCCAGCCAGCGATACCATTCGAATCGGCCGCAGCGCTGTGCTTTCCAGAATTTTTCCTCTTTTTGAAATTATCCATGGAAAGGAATATCGGTTGAGCCCTATGGGTGCAAAAATCTCTGTTAACGAGTACCTAATCTCCCAGGGTCGATTTAGAGGGTTATCAGAGAAGGACATCTCTCATATCCAGGAAAAGGTGGACGAATATTGGTTTGAGCTGAAAATGTTGGCAGCCAGAGGTGATGGGAGGCACTGATGATCGAAATAAAACTTTCAGGCAGGGGAGGGCAAGGGGTTGTTTTGGCCTCGCAAATTCTTGCCGCCGCCTTTTTTAGAACAGGTAAGTGGGTCCAATCTTTCCCTTCCTTTGGAGCAGAAAGAAGGGGAGCGCCCGTAGCCGCATTCCTCAGGGTTGACGCCAAAGAAATTACCCTTCGTTATGGAATAACACAGCCTGACTGGCTGATTATATTTGATTCTAATTTGGTTAACAACACGGTCATGGATGGTGTAAAGCCTGAGGTCTCGGTAATTGTGAATTGGTCTCCCTCAACCCAAGGCCCGAAGTTAAGCCTCAGGCAAAGAGTTTTTGTTGTGGATGCAACCAGCATCGCCGAAGCCCTAAATCTTAGGACAACCTCTTTTTCCATAGTCAATACTGCAATGGTAGGCGCTTTTGCAAAGGCCTCAGGGCTGATTGATCTGGATAATATAACCAAGGCCATAGGCGAGCTAGCACCTATAAAGAAAAAGGAAAATGTGGCCGCTGCCAAAGAGGCTTATGTGAAAGTCAAGGAGGTCCTTTTATGAGCCAACCAGTGATTGCTGCCCCTCCCATGGCCGCTGCAAATATACCCACAACACCAAATCAAACGGGAACCTGGAGATTTGAAAGACCGGTCCTAGTAAACAGACTTGCCCCTTGCAGCGAGGCATGCCCATTAGGAGAAAATATCCCGGCCATCATGGCCCTTAATAGCCAAGGGGCCTTTGATCAAGCATATAATAAAATTAGAAAGGAAAATCCTTTCCCTGGAATATGTGGGAGGATCTGTTTTCATCCCTGCGAGAGAGTATGCAACCGAAGGCAATTTGATGAACCTGTATCCATTCAAGACATGGAGTTTTCTCTATCTAAGCTGGTCGGAAAGGAAATCTCGCTGGAAAAAGAAAAGCTAGGTCTTTGTGCTCATCATGTGGGGGTTCTAGGGAGTGATATTGCAGGATTGTCATGTGCTTATTTCCTTGCCCTACTTGGCCACAGGGTTACGATCTGCGAGCCAGGGCCCTATCTTAGGATCTTCGATCTGGCAGCAATGGACCCACGTCTGAGCAAAGAGCACCTGGAAAATGAAGTAAAAAGGGTCTTGGGCATTGGGATAAACATTAAAACGAATATTTCAGTGAAAAGGGACTATTACCATCGTCTGGCAGAGAAATTTGAAGCAGTTTATATATCTCCTGGTGGGAGGAACCCTGAAATCCTTGAGGCTTTCGGAGAGCCCCGTCAGCCCTCCGTTTATCGGGCTGAAGAAATTGAAAGGATGGTCAAGGAGGGCAAGCATCCATCAGTTCAGGGAAAGGTGGCCATAGCAGGAAGCGGGCGTCGGGCACTGAGGGTAGCCAGGATTGTCAAAGAGATTGGAGGGCAGCCGGCTGTTTTGCTCCCTTTCTCGGGCAGAGAAGCCCCGGAAATGGCACAAGAACTGGAGGGTGCTGAAAAAAGTGGGATAACGCTTGAGTTTGGACATGCCCCCTTTGCCCTGATTCAGGAAGGAGAGAAGATAAATGGTTTGATGTGCCTTAGAGGGGAGACGCCAGAACTGTCCGATTTGCAAAAGGGTGTACCTGAGTCAGCACAAGGGAGGAGTTTTGAATATAGGGCCGATGCGGTGATCATCGCATCACCAGAAAGGGCACATGTGGATATGGTGCCTCCGGTGGTGCAAGAGACGGGACTGATAGTAGTAGATGCAAAACAATTCCTTAAAACATCTCCAAAAACGGATAGGGACAAAGGTCCTGAAAGAACTATTGTGCGCCACATTGCACAAGGAAAGCAAGCAGCAATGAGCCTGGACCTATGCTTGCGCAAAGGGCCATTTGAAGAAATTATGAGATTTGCAGCGGGTAGGCTTGGTGTACTGTCCTTTGAAGCTTACAGAATGAATTATAGGCCGCTAGGTAATGTTGTTCGAGTTCAAGAGCTAAATTTGAGCTTTTTCAAGAAGTTCCCTCGGATTAAACCGTCATCCCCAGAAGAAGGCCTTACTGAACGTCAAAATATTTTGTCAGCCAGGCGATGTTTTCAGTGTGGCCGGTGTAATTCTTGCCTAAGATGTTACGAATATTGTCCGGATTTGGCCATAAAGGTGGACCCGGAAACCGGGCGCCCCAAAATTGACTACGATCACTGCAAGGGCTGTGGCATATGTGTTAAAGAGTGTCCACGCGGGGCCATCTCATTGGAAAAGGAATAAAAATTTCTAACCTAAGGTCCCATTGCTTACCAATTTGGTGTCTGTTAGATATCCCCAACAAAAATTACCAAAGAGGCCTTGACAATAATATTTTCTTCGATTATTTATGGAATATTTCAAATATTCTTTTGAATATATACTTGTTTGCCGAAATATTGCCTTGTGACCCCTTGCCTTTCTGAAGGAGGTGTTCCATCGATAAGCTGGACTTGACGATTCTCAAGGCCTTACAGGAAAACGCCCGAAGGAAAAATAGCGAGATAGCCCGGGACCATGGCGTTGCCCAGTCTACTGTGCTGGAGCGCATTCGTCGCCTGGAGGAACAGGAAGTCATACAAGGGTATCGGGCAAGCCTCAACCCTCAAAAGTTGGGGCTGAATGTGCAGGCCTTTGTTTCTGTGACCATGCAAAGGCACGAGGCAGAGACCATAAAGAAGTTTGAGGAAGGGGTTCGGACCATCCCGCAGGTTAGGGCCTGTTACCATGTTACGGGCCGGTTCGACTACCTACTCCATGTGTGTGTCAGGAACCTGGAAGAGCTGGGCAAGCTGGTAAAGGCAGAGATAGCCGCCTTGGAGGGCTACGGAAGATCCGAGACCTTCGTCATCTTCTCAGAGATAAAACCAGACAAGGGCCTGCCCATCTCAGAAAACCCGCTAGGTGAAAATCCATGACCGGGAAGATACGGAACTGGTCTTGGACCTGTCCATTAAGAAAAACTTCTTCTACCAGAAAACAAGGAGGGAACGATGGGGAACAAAAAACTCATGGTCCATGACTTCATAAGGATGAAGCAGGAGGGGAAAAAGATCACCTGGGTTACCTCCTATGATTTCCCAACAGCACAGTTTGCAGAGGCTGCTGGAATGGACATGATACTGGTGGGTGACTCGTTGGGCATGTGTGTGTACGGCTACGAAAGCACTGTGCCAGTGACCATGGACCAATGTATTGTGCACTGCGAGGCGGTACGGCGAGGGGCTCCTAACACCTTTGTTGTAGGTGACATGCCCCTTGGAAGTTATCAGGCCTCAGATGAAGATGCTGTCCAAAATGCCATCCGGTTTGTCAAGGAGGCAGGGGTCGATGCCATAAAACTGGAAGGGGGAAAGCGGGTTATATCAAGAATCAAGGCCATCTTGGACGCAGGGGTCGTGGTCATCGGTCACATCGGCCTTACCCCTCAGAGTTCGGGCCAGATTGGGGGCCATAAGGCACAGGGAAGAACAGCGGAATCAGCCAAACTCGTCATTGAAGATGCCTTTGCAATTGAAGAGTCAGGGGCACAGATGCTCCTTATTGAAGCAGTCCCACCAGAGGTTTCAAGCTTTATCGCAAAAAAACTAAGCATACCGGTTCTTTCCATCGGCGCCGGACCTGATTGCGACGGCCAGCTCCTTATTGTCTCGGATCTAATCGGTCAATTCACTGCCTTTACACCCAAGTTTGTCAAACGCTATGCCAATGTTGCCGAGGTGGTAACAAACGCCCTGCGCCAATACGTCACCGACGTCCGCAGCGGCCTGTTCCCAGGTGATGAGCATTGTTATCATATGATAAAGGGCGAAGAGGAAAAACTCAAAGAAATGCTCAAAGAATATGAATAGGAGGGAGACCTCATGTCGGATTTGAGAAACCGATTAAAAATATCCACAGATCGACTGGATGAAATAAACCGTTTTTTGCTTGATCCCAACAACGAGCTCATCAACGCGCTTCTGGATATCGTGGAAAAATACGGAGGTCCTGAAGAGATAAATCGAAAGGCCGCCGAGGCGCGTGACCTTAAAAACCTTAAAAGACGATTGAAGGAAATGGACTCACCGTATCTCGCCGACATCGGATGGCTGGAGGAGCAAAGGGATAAGAAGGCCTTTATAGGTATTTCCGATTATCGAAGAAATATCCTGGGCCCCAAGGCCGACGAGATGGAATTCTCCAAGGACACGGCCGTCACCCTTGAAATATCCGCACTCCAGTTTTTTCCCTGGCTAATTGCCCAGGCCAAGCAGGCCATTGAAAAACAGCAACTCATGCCGGGAAGGTACATTCGAGTGAGGAACATGAAAGAGCAGATAAGCGACCAGGGAGATACCCTTGCAGTTGCCGCGGCCATGCAGATTATTGGGGCCAGTTACGTAGAGACATTGGACACCAAGGGTACGGATGGGGCCAACATACACCTTGGCGGGCCGGAAACAATTACTGGTTACTTTGGCGGGATTGGTCAGCCTAATGACTACCCTCTCAAATGGGTGGATGAATACCTTTACTATTACACCAACTACGGTATTCGTCAGGTGCTCAATATTAATTCCGGAACCGTCTTCCTTGGCTATATGCTCCATAAACTAGGAATTGACAATGAGTTCAAGATCTCCGTGTATATGGGAAATGATAATCCCTTTGCGGTTTTCTGGACGTTGGCAGGGGCCAAGCTCTTTTCACGAGACGACGGCACCACCAGCCTTATAGGCCTGAATTTCTCAAACTCTGTGAACAACGACACCATCCGGGCAAGCCACAAGGTCCGGAAGGCCATGGGTTTTGTTGAGGCTGTTCGCTTTGAGCATCATATCACGGAGACATGGAAGTCCATTGTTATCCAGCCCTACAACAGGCGCGAGGAATTGGTGGAAATCGCCAGAGAAGTTCCCAATATCTCGGCCAAGCATGAAGGTGGGGACATAGAAGTAGAAAAGACCCGAGAGCATCCCTCCGACATTCTTGAGTATTTCATGCCCAAGGAAGAGATCATCAAACAGGGGCTTATGGATGCCCTCCAGCGGAACTATCTGGACAAACATGATGCCGTAAATGCCACGGCCGAGGCCTTGACAAAGGCCGGGATCGATGTGGTCTGTGCCTGGAATCTCCACCGGTACTCATAAAGGTTCCAAAGCCATAATCTGGACTAGCTCCGCTTCCTGCTCGGTCTTATGGGGGGCAACATGACCAGAAAAATAGAAGAGCTTTACTCCAAAAGCACCGCATCCATGAGGCATTCCTTCATCCGCCAGATTTTGAAGGTCACCAAAGGCGTGCCGGGCATGATCTCCTTTGCCGGTGGTCTGCCCAGCCCTGATACATTTCCCAAAGCTCTGCTTGCCGATCTTTTTGCTGAAGTTATCCGTGAAGAAGGCGATGAAGTCCTTCAATATGGGGCCAGCGACGGCGACAAGGTATTCAAGGAAGTCATCAAGGACTTTGAGGAGGTTCCTTATCTATCTGATGAGGAACTCATGATCACTGTAGGCTCAACAAACGCCATCTATTATTTTACCAGAACCCTAGTAGACCCCGGGGACATCGTAGTTTGCGAGGCACCTGGTTTTCCCGGGTCATTGGCGGCCATGGAGGCCTGTGGCGCCCGGATGATCGGTGTGGAAATGGATGACCTGGGAATGATCCCGGAGAGGTTACGGCAGGTATTAAGAAAGCTTACAGATACCCGGGAGCCGGTCAAGTTTATCTACGTGATCCCGGAATTTCAAAACCCCACCGGCAAGACCATGGACCTGGAACGCCGGCGCCAAATAATCGAAGTGGCCATGGAATTTGATCTGCCAATCCTGGAGGATCAACCCTATCGAGAACTCCGTTACAGTGGTAAAAGGATCATTACACTGTGGGAACTTGCCCGCACCGAGTTCAATGACCCAAAACGGGTTACCATCGCCAAATCCTTCTCCAAGATCCTGGGGCCTGGCTTGAGGCTTGGATTTGCGGCCGGCCCCCCTGAGATAATCGGCCCCATGGTCAAGTGGGCCCAGAAGACCACCGTTAGTCCGGATTGTGCAACCCAGCGGGTAACCGCCCGGTTCATTGAAAAGGGGCTCATGAAAGAGCACATTTCAAGGATCATTGAGCATTACCGACCCAAAAGAGATGCAATGCTAAAGGCCCTAGAACGTTATATGCCTGACGGGGTCACCTGGACGGTCCCGGAAGGGGGCATGTTTATATGGGTGAGTCTGAAGGAAGGCGTGGACACGGACAAGCTGTTTGAAAGGGCCATTGAGCACCAGGTGGCCTTTATTCCCGGGAGCAAGTTTTACCCCCACGGCATGGAAAAGAAAAACGAGATGCGTCTAAATTTTTCATATCCCACCCTCGATTCCATTGATGAGGGCATCAGGCGATTGGCGGCCCTGCTACCTTGAAACCTTACAGTCTTATATCCTTCCTCCAAAATACCACCTTGTCCCATAGCTCCGACTTTCCTTACTCCCCTAAAAGTGTGCCTGCCCCTTTTTAGCTCACGACAACGGCTCCTATGACATCACCGTCTAGAGTCACCTTTTGAGGCATACTTAGTTTAAACAAAACAAAGCAATTCTTCTTGACTTAACTCAAGGGATCAAAGAAAATTCCCAATGTTTGGGTAGATGAATGAGGTCCTTATGCCAGGAAAGGCCTTTTGGTCCTTGATACGGAGGAAGATATGACATTTCCAATTGAAAAAGCTGATCTTACAATCCTTGTAGTGGACGATAACCCTGTAAATGTCAGGCTTGCTGGGTTGATATTACAAAAAGAGGGTTACAAGACTGTTTCCGCTTCAGACGGCATATCATGTGTGGAAACAGCCGAAAGGCTTGTTCCCGACCTCATATTGATGGATATCGTCATGCCCGAGATGGATGGGCTTGAGGCCTGTAAGCTCTTGAAGAAGGGCAAAAAAACGCAGCATATTCCTGTAATCTTTATTACAGCAAATACTGATGACCAGACCCTAAAAGATGCATTCGCTGCTGGGGGAACAGATTATGTGCGAAAACCCATAAACCGAGAAGAACTCCTTGCACGTATCAAGGCAGCACTCAGGGAGAAGTTCTATATTCAAGATAGAATTGAAAAAGAAAAGCTTTCTGCAGTGCTTGAAACTGCAGGAGCCGTCTGCCACGAAATGAACCAGCCTCTTCAATTTCTCACCTGGAGCTGCGATACCTTGATAAAAGATCTGTCCAGTGACGAAGCCATAATCAATCATCTTCGGGACATGAAGGCCCACATACAAAGAATTTCAGACATCGTGAGAAAGTTGACGTCCATCACACGGTACGAGACCCGTGACTACGTAAGGGGCGAGAGCATCATTGACATTGAAAAGGCATCAAGGCCGGATTTATAGAAGGAGATACGCAAATCAGCCATATCATCTCGTGAGGTCTTTTTTCTTTGAAATTTTCTCCTCTGCCTATTATCTTATCCGTCATTGTATTTCCCATTATGAAATATACCCACTGTAGATCATAGGCCTATGCAAGACGAACTTTCAAGACTCCTTGCGGAACAAGAAAATCTCCATAGGATCATCGACAATCTCCTAGAGGGCATCATTGCTCATGATAAGCAGCGTCGCATCGTATACTTTAACCGCACCGCCGAAAAGATCACTGGTTACAGGCGTGAAGAGGTGCTTGGCAGGGATTGTCATGATGTATTCGGTGGCCCTTTTTGTGGAGGGAGGTGTTCATTTAAGGAGGGGGCCCCTTTACATTGGGAGGACAAGGCATATCCTTTGACCATCCTTACCAAACAGGGGGAGCCTAAACGCCTAGAAATGCGCATCACGGGTATGGCGGACAATAAAGGCGAATTCTATGGTGTACTGGCCTCCTTTCGCGATGTGACCGATCTTATCACATTAAAAATCAGGAGCGGTGAACTGAAAGAATTCCACGGCATCATTGGCCAAGATTCCAAGATGCTTGAGATCTACCGTCAAATCCGGGATGTGGCGGCCAATGATTACCCGGTTCATATAAGCGGCGAGACAGGAACCAGAAAAGAATTGGTGGCCGTAGCGATCCATAAGGAAAGCCGACGGGGAGGGGGACCTTTTGTGCCGGTGAATTGCGGTGCCTTACCTGAGGGTGTTCTTGAAAGCGAGTTATTCGGTCACGTAAAGGGGGCATTTTCAGGCGCTATCCGAGATAAAAAGGGACGGTTTGAATTGGCTCATGAGGGGACATTGTTCCTAGATGAAGTTGCGGAACTACCCAAGCCTGTTCAGGTAAAGCTTCTAAGGGTCTTGCAAGACGGTACATTTGAGCGGGTTGGCAGTGAAAAAAGCATCTCCGTAAATGTGCGAATCATCAGTGCCACGAATAAGGACCTCAAAAAAGAGGTCAGGGAGGGTAGATTTAGGGATGATCTTTTCTATCGCATAAATGTTGTACCCATACAACTACCCCCTCTCAGAGAAAGAAAAGGAGATATCCCTGTACTTGTGGAACACTTTATTCAAGAGGCCAAACATCAAGGCTATGAGGTCTCAGGCCTTTCACATGAGGCTATGGCACTGTTTGTATCCTACCCTTGGCCAGGAAACGTAAGAGAGCTGCAAAGTGCAGTAAGGTTTGCTTTGATCAGATCAAAAGGGATGACTATCCAGCCAGAACACCTGCCACTAGAGCTAAGGCAATGGCAAAGTACTATGCCTCAAAAAGGAAGATTCAGGAAACTGGACATATTGGCCGTTCGAGAGGCCCTTGAACGCACTGGGGGCAATAAGGCCAAAGCCGCCAGGCTACTAGGTGTGGGCAGAGCCACCCTTTATCGCTTTCTCCAAGACCACCCTTCCCTAACTTAGCTCCCATACGAACAAGGATGG
>Ga0164310_10001619_pt1 | contig 12878 bp, 15 predicted proteins | sample GuaBasSedimGuay1_FD_121795 | JGI IMG/M metagenome (GOLD analysis project Ga0164310, IMG submission 121795) | Subseafloor sediment microbial communities from Guaymas Basin, Gulf of California, Mexico - Guay1, Core 4569-9, 0-3 cm | ecosystem: Environmental > Aquatic > Marine > Hydrothermal vents... | reverse complement strand
TGAGGTTAGAAGCATTAAAGACCATTGCTGTAGAAGAGAAGCTTAAAGCCGTGATTGAATGGATCGAGAATTTCCTCGAAGGAAATGACAAATTAGTAATATTTGCTCATCATCGTCATATAATTGAAAAACTTCATCAGTATTTTAAAGAAATGTCTGTCACTTTAACTGGAGGAGATGGCCAAGAGACTAAACAAATGAATATTGATAAATTCCAAAGAGATAACGATGTAAAACTTTTCATTGGATCGATCCAAGCTGCTGGCGTAGGAATTACACTAACAGCGGCGTCAACAGCTTGTTTCATTGAATTACCGTGGAACCCGGGCACAATGAATCAGGCTGAAGACAGAATTTATAGAATTGGACAAACAAGTCACGTCGATATTTACTGTCTATTAGCTGAAAACACGATAGAAATTGAAATTGCTCGATTGATTGACTTAAAACAACAAGTTATCTCTCAAGCAATTGATGGAAAGGAAGCTGACATAATCGATAATATTTTAAATAACTTATTATCTAAATAATCGAAAGGAGTGAATGTTATATGTCTAGAAAAAAAGAGCGGGCATTAGAAGAAAAACGCAATATCAGCATTGCTATATCAGGAAAACATTTTTCAACATATTGCGAAGTAGCAAAGTTGTCAAAAGAACAGCAGCAGTCAATCAGCGAAGTTCTTTGGAACTTAGTTAGAAGAGGGTTAGGAAAATAAAAATAATAGGAAAATAGAAAGATTAAATTGAAAAAAATTTTAATTTAATGATTTTTCTATTTACTTTTACTTCGTTTTTTATTATATTATATATAGGAAAGAGGAGAAGGGAACGGCGTATTGTATTATATTAAAAGGTCGAGCAAGATTTTAACCGATCAGAGAGAGATTAATGTAGTGCAGTTTAATACGCCACCCACTCTCTTCTTCTCTTAAGCTCGATTCTCTACCTCTGATCGGTGTTATTTTATATTTAAAAAATAGGAAATAACGAATGAAAAAAAGAAGATTATCTAAGTATTGTCGCCCGGAAGAGCTCAGGATGTCTGACAGTGAGCATTCTAGATTCCTTCGATATGTTTCTCTCCTTCAAATTTTAATCTACAATAGTGAAAAATTCCTACAAGAAAAAGATCCTTCGTATTTGAAGAAAAAAGAGTCTCTTCAGATAGAGAACCTTCTCTTACGTTTAAAACAAGAGATTAAAACGCAAAAAGATGTTCCCACTTCACGGGACCTCCGACAGAGAGAGACTCCGTGGGAGCGTGAAGCACGTCTGCTCGCACATGATCACTTGGTACGTTTTAAAAAACGCTTGGAAAAAATGGATGAGTTTTTAAAAAATAATAAAAAGAAAGATAAATAAGTTTAAAATGAGGTAAAGACAAATATATATTAATAAAAATTTTAAACCATGTACAGCCGATAATAATAACTTTTTTAAACTGCATGCAACTGATAATAATAAGAATTTTAAACTAAACACCGAAAATATAATAATAACTTTTTAAACTAGTGTTTGTGTTTTGTAGGAAAATATAATAATAAAGATTTTAAACCAAGCATTGGTTTTTTAAACTAAGCGGAAAACAGCAATGAAAATAATAACTTTAAACATTTATATTAATTTGTTTTTAATTAAGTTAAGAGCAGAACTAAATCGAGTTTAAAAATGGAGCAGATTTATTATTATATTTCGACACTATATATATTATCTATATATATTATTATAAATAAAAAAGAATAGTATTATTAGAATAAGTGAAAAAATATAATAATAACTTTTTAAACCCGTATTATAAAAATAGGAGAGACGCTTATGAAAACATTTGCTGCTGTCGTTACCATCGATGATTTTGGAGAGAGTAAATTCTGTTCTTGTGGTAAAGTTGCTTTGAGTTACAGTTGCTGGTGTAGAGACTGTTTTAACGCTTACCATAGAGATTATTATCATCACGTTTTAAAGAAGAAGGGAGGAGGGAAGCAACATCGGGTACAGGAAGGGGAATATCAGCAAGAAGTGGGGAGAGAAGTAATTCCAAAAGGAATGAAACGCTGTTCGAGTTGCGGGAAGATAAAAAAGAGGACAGCATTTTCAAAGAATAAAAGTCACAAAGATGGTTTAGATAATCTGTGTCGGAGTTGTCGAGCAAGTTATACTTATGAGTATCTTCGAACAGAGAAGGGGAAGAGAGTTATAAAGAAGTATCGTCAGTCGCAAAAAGGAAAGGAGGCATTGATGAGAGCGCAGAAGAAATTTAAATCTAAACAAGAATTGTCCAGTTATCAGCGTAATCGAATGGAAGTTACGGAGACACTTAATTCTTTTTACGCTGAACATGGGGGAGAGGATTTTCAATTTACTTGCGAGGAACAGATAAATCGATTTGTTACGGAGATGATTCGGATGTGGAGAAAAACATTAGAAACTGTTGCTCGACAGTATGGAATCAAACGAAAATTTACTCAAACGTGGTACGCAGTTAACCGAAAACAGATTCGGGAGTATATTGAGTTGACTCTTAGCCTTAATATAGGAGAGCTGACTGGCAAATATGGGTTTGCTCCTATTCTTGCGGAAGAAAAGGAAACATGGGAGTGGATATTTGAGTTCTTTATGGCTGATCCAGACAAGGTCGAATGGACACCGAAGATTGAGTTTAAGAAACGGACGGTGTATTTTGAGGGGGTACGGAATATGACATATTTTGGCGCTGAATTTTTGAAAAAGAGGATTTGGCAACGTGAGAGAGAGTATGGTGATTGGAATGAGCGAGTTGGGAAATTATATTCTTCTTTTTCTGAAAAGTGGTCACAACAGGAGTTCGAAAAATTTATGATTGAACGCACTGTTAAATATGAAGGGATCCAGTGATGAATGAATATGATATGATGAGAGCAAAGCTGGTAAATCCAGAGAGCGGATTTCCTGCTATATTGTTTGACCAAGATGTTTCTATCAAAAGTCGTGTTGTTAAATCATATTTGACAAATTATTTAAAGCCAAAACATTTGCGTCGTGAGGATGTGAGAAGGGGGTTATTTATTCAAGGCGCAGCTAAAGGATTTCAAACTAGAATGGCGCTAGCTGTGACTGTTGTGAAGAAATTATGGCTGGCAAAAAGGATCATTTCAGCTCATTTTACCACTTTCAGCGATTTGATCGTTGATAGTGTGGCTATGCTGACTGGGGGGATCGATTACACTCGGAGTAAATATGAGAAATGCAAGGAAGTTCACATGCTGGTGTTGGCAGGATTAGGGGGTAAACAGCAAACGCTTTCAGAAAAGACTGGGATAATAATGTCTAGTTTGATGAGTTACAGATATCTTCAAGGGAAGCCTACTATTGTTGTTACAAGTCGATCTTTGAATTTAACTGATGTACATAAACTCTTCAAAAAAGAAGTCGGGGAAGAAGTGCAGATCTGGCTCAAGTTAATGTGTGCGGAGGTTAAAATTGATGGAGAGTTATAATGAAAGATGGTTCTGTTTTGCAGGATTTGAATGCGGAGATGGCAGTTTTGGGAGCGCTGATGTTAGATAATTCTGCTATGTCTAAGGTTGAGGAAGTGAATCTTCTTGTTGATGACTTCTATAAAACGACACACAAAAGTATTTTTGGTGTAATTACGTGGTTGATTTCTAAGGGAAAGTCTGCTGATGTTGTAACGGTGTCAGCTAAGTTAAGAGAGAGCACTCTCCTTGAGGAAGTCGGAGGAACGTATTATTTGACCGAGCTTGTAGAGTCGGTTCCTTCGGCTGAAAATGTTCGCTACTATGCGGAAATTGTAAAGGAGAAAGCCAGATTACGAAAATTGAAAACTTTGGCTTTAGAGATTTCTGAGAAAGCTGAACATGCAATTGACTCGGCATCGATCGTAGATTTTGCATTGACGGAAGTTCTGAATATAAATTCTACTGATGCAGAGAAGAGCATTCTTTACGGAAATTTCTACGAATCACGTGTGAAGTTGATGCGTCAGAGGTTGGATGCAGAGACACGTTATTTTCCGAAAACACCGTGGGCCGGGTTGAATGAGCTTTTGGTGCACGGATTTCGTCCAGGTATCGTATTGATCGCTGGACGTCCTGGAACAGGAAAGACTGAGCTGAAGCTGAATCTCGAGGATCATTGGCTGAAGGATGGTATCGGAATTTATGATTGGTCTCCGGAGATGGGAGCGGCAAGAGAGCTTGACCGTTTGGACTTGATACATCTGCCTGAGATTGACTCTGTTGATATGTATTACGCAAAGGTCAAGAAAGAATACAAGAAGAAGCTGAAAGAGAGATGGAAATTCTATGATTCGAAGGATTTCTGGTTTGATGATGTACCTGATCGGAGTTTTGAGCAAATTGCTTTGAATGTAAGAAGAATCAAGCAAGGAGGCTCTAATCTGAGAATAGTGTTGATTGATATGTTTTCTCATTTACGAGAGATATCTACGTCCATTCGAAATCGTAGAGAGGTGATCGAGTCTGTCATTACTCGTATGGATATTGCTGCGAAGGAGCAGGAGGTGTGTTACGTTGTGCTCCATCATCTTGGGAAACAGGTAGAGAGAAGGCAGAGCACTGTTCCGAAGATGTCTGATTTGCTTGAGGCAACGAGATTCGAAGGAACTGCTGATTTGATTCTTTTTTGTCACCGGCCTGCGGTGTATGACGCTAATTGTGGTGATGATACTACTCATGTTATTATTGGAAAACAACGTGAGGGAGGAAAACACGTAGGAAAAGTAGTGCGTCTTCGAATGATTGGAGATCACAAGTTTGTCGAAGATATTGAAAGTGATGGATTAATTTAAATGAAAGGGAATATCATGAGTAAAGAAATGACTGTAGAAGAGAAGTTGGAAACATTGCTTGATAGTGATATTGTTGCATTGGTTCGTGTTAATCATGAGAAAATTGATGATGAAGGTGTAAATGAAAGACTTGTTTATACTGTTACGACACGCACTAAAAATGGAAAAGATAATCAATTAGCGAGACGCATTGGTGGGATAATTAGATTTGCGGTTGATAGTCTAATAAAGAGTATGTGAGGAATATGAAAAAAGAACAGCAAATTACTGCATGTCCATTTACATTGATAACTAAAGAAGATCATTTCAGAGATGTTGAGTGTCCGAAATACTCGTTTAAGCGTTCTTTTTATTGTCGGGGAGTTGTCTTTGAGTATTGCTCTTTAGCTGAACATGTGAGAGAGTATGAGAAAACAGGAGCGATGCTGATTTCGTGCGAAGGGTGTAGTTATAGAAAAAATAACTATCAGGAGAAAAGCAATGTCAGTGTACAAGAGTCTGACAGAGAAGTTGCTGATTCAGAGGTATCAACAAGAACAGAATCAACAGAATCAGCGATGGATTTTTTCAGAGATGTGGGAAAGATATAAGAATTGTGGAATTTCTATTGCGAAAAGAATGCTTCATGCGATTGAGATGCAGGAACTTGATTGTGTTCGCATGGAAGCATTACATCAGACGCTGATTAAATTTGATGAAAGTAGAAACGTTGACTTTGTAGGTTATCTTTTTATGATAGTTCGGAATTTGCTTTATGATCAATATAGGTTATATGTTTCTAACCAGATTGATTCTCTTGATCAAATTAAAGAAGATGAAATGCTTGAGCACGTTTTGTTTTCTCAGGGGGTGTACACCGAATTGGATTTGTCTGATTTATATTTTGAATTGGATAGAATTCTTGATAATGAGGAGATGTCTTTTGTTAAGAAAAGGATGGAGGGAGCTGTATTGAGAGAGATTGTGGATAGCTCTCGAATTTGGAGAAATGTGAAGAGGAAAATTGAAAGATATTTTAGAGAAGATGCTTTGCTCTTAGAAAAAGTGTTGGCAGTATAAAAATATTTTGTTTTTTTCTTCTTAAAATTTATATATTATATATGAAAGAGGATATTAAAAAGGAGGATTGATTATGAGTGCAAAAGAAGGAACAAGATTAATTACGAAAGCGCTGTTCATTAAAGTTCTGCTCAATCAAGAGGTGGTTGGGCGTAATAAAGTACCTGTTGATAAGTATTATCGTGAATTGATAGAGGGTACTGGAGCAGATGGAATTGCTGATGAGTTAGAAGAGCTCGGTGTTACTGATTTACCTAATAATGTGCAAGAATTGACAGAAGAACAGCTTGGACAGATTTATGAAGCATTTTTCTTGCACGAAGTGAGAGCAGATGGATATGATGAGGATCAGATAAAAGAAGCAAGAGAGTACTGTTTTGATCTTAAGAATGAGGATACTTATGTTGTTGGAAGAACTGTGATAAAGCAAGAACGAGAAACAGAAGAACATCAGGAAGCAGAAGAACATCAGGAAGCAGAAGAACATCAAGATGAGTTAGAAATACAAGAAGGAGCTAAGGGGGTTGAGGAATATCAAACTCGGAATCATGAAAAAGAGTCGACAGAAGAATTGAGTGAGTCAGTGGTGTTAAAAGCATTAGAGGATGAATCATGTGAAATAGTCGAGAGAAAATCTTATGTTAGTGTTTTGTACAATGAAAAGAAAATAATGAATGTTCGTTTTAACAGCAAGAGGGTTGTGATTGATCTATTGTGCGATATTTCTGGTTCTAATGATATTGTCGATTTTAGGATGTATAGTAAGGAGGAGGCGAGGAAAATGCATATCGGAAATGTATGTATGAGCGGTGAACTAAAATCTATTGAGCAATTATGTAGGATTGTTACACAAATTAAGCAATTGTTTTAGGCAGTTATTGTGGTTATATTTAGTGTTTGTCGTGTATTTTTGAAGACTTGGAGGAGAAAATGTTGAATGTTGTGAGAGATGTTAGGGATTTTATGCGAAAAGTCTTGAAATTTGATATTTTTCCATCTCCTCGATCCTTGGATAAGGAGCGTAAGGATTGGGCGATTCGTGCTTTGAATGAGGAGGTGCGGGAGTTTCAGGAGGCTACTCGGTTGAAGGACGAGGTGGACGCGTTGATAGATTTGATTTATTTTGCGTTAGGTCGTTTAGTTGAGATGGGCTTGTCTGACGAGGCTATTATCGAGTGTTGGAGGCTGGTTCATGAGGCCAATCTTCGAAAGTTAAGAGGTTCTGTCTTGAAGAGGGGCCATTCTGTTGATGCTGTTAAGCCAGATGGGTGGCAAACTCCTGATTTATCGTGGACAGAAGAACTTTCTAATATGAATAGTTTATCTGTTGAAACAGCTAAATTGCGAGTTGAGCGTGGGAAAGATTACGGTGATTTTAGAGAGTATTTCCCTTTTGGGAAGGCTTCTTATATACAAATGATTTTTGTCAAAGTGCAAAGGATGGTTTCTTTGGTTAAATATTCCGAGGATGATGAGCTTTTGCGAGAGAAATTGAAGGATTCCTTGCTGGATCTGGTGAATTATTGTCTCTTTTTTTGGAAGGCATTTTGGGAGGGCGGTTGAGGAATGTTTAGGAATCATGTTAAAAGTTATGAGAGAAGCTTGTCAGTTGAAATTTTGAGAGCTACCGAAGATCCGGTTTCTGTGATTGGCATGGCAGCATGCATAACACAGGGTAGGAAATTTGGGTCTGTTTCTGATGGTTTCATAAAGCGATTGTTAATGATGGGACATACTTCGTTGTTTGAGCATGTTGTTTATACTTTTCATGTGCGAGGTATTTCAAGATCTCTTTTAGCTCAGGTCACGCGACATAGAATGGCTAGTTATACGGCGGGATCTCAGCATTATCGAGATTGCTCTGATACGTTTTTTGCAGTTTGTGAGCGGATGACTGATAATAAAGAGGTTGTTGCGTTTTTGAAGAAGGCTCGTAGATTTTATGTGAAGTTGCTGAAGGAGGGGTTCTCGAGAGAGGAGGCTCGACAAATTTTGCCGAATGCTGCTTGCGTGGATTTTATTTGGACGATTAATGCAAGGAGTTTGATAAATTTTTTGAATTTACGTCTGTGTTATAGAAATATTTTTGAGTGCAGGCTCTTGGCGCATAAGGTTTATATGCTGGTTTTGGAGCATTTTCCTGAGTTGTTTGAGTTTGTTGGGCCTGATTGTTATATGTTAGGAGAATGTCGTCAGGGGGACATGACGTGTGGGAGGAAGTGGAGAGTTGATGTTGTGTAAATGTGTTTTTGTGAAGAATTCTGAGGATTAATATGCGATTGATACAGGAGGATTTGAAGGAGTCTTGGAAGATATTGGTAGCTAATATTCTTTTAAATAGGACGAGGGGGATAGTGGTTAGAAGTGTTCTTAAGGAGGTGTTTCGTAGATGGCCTTTTTTGGAGGATTTACGAGATGCTGATGTTAAGGAGTTGGAGGAGGTTTTACGACCGTGTGGTTTGCAGAGGAGGAAGGCATCTTTGATAAAGAAGATGTTGCGTGAGTTTGCAATGAATGGGTTTTCGAAGGATTTGCCGGGGATTGGTCGGTATGCAATTGAAAGCTGGAGGATTTTTGTTTTAGGTGAGAGAGATTTTGTTCCCGAGGATAAACAGTTACGACTTTACTTGAAACGAGTTAATGGTAGTGATGGCAGTGATAATGATGATGAAGATTGGATACGATAATTGTTTGTTGGTTGTTAAGAGCATGAGATTATTTAAGTTTGGATATGGTTGATAATATTTTAAAGCGTGTGAAGAGATGAGTAAGAGAATAACATTAGAAGAAGTATACATGAGGTTTGCATTTTTACTCGCTGAACGGTCTACGTGCAAGAGACTTCAAGTAGGCTGTGTGATAGTGTCTGCTGATTTTGAGCAAGTATATGCGATTGGTTACAATGGTAATGCGAAGGGATTACCTAATACATGTGATAATGATAGAGCTGGTAATTGCAGATGTATTCACGCCAAAGTTAATGCGTTAGTTAAGTGTCCTGTTAAGGATAAGAATAAAGCGATGTTTGTTACTGATACGCCGTGTTTGATGTGTGCAAAATTAATTATAAATTCTGGATTTTCTTGTGTATATTATAATCGAGTGTATCGTGATAAGTCTGGATATTTGTTGTTGAAAGATACAGGAATCAAAGTCAAACAAGTGTTATTGTGATGAAAAAATATATAAATGGTTGGTCTGACGGCAAAGATATATGTTTGTTGTATCGTGATTGCAATGATCATAAAAAGAAGATAGAGAGGATTAAAGATTTTAAATGGTATTTTTTAGTTGATAAGAAATCATTTTACGATAAGAGCTCGGTTTTTGAAGAAATTAAGTGTAAAATAAATTTCATTGAATATGATTTAAATTCTTCTAAGAATTACGTCAGAGTATATTTTCCCCGCGAGTTAGTTACTAGTAAAACAAGAACTGATGATATTAACTATGATTTATTTTCTACTGATGAATTTTTGTTGCGGAAGAATAATAGGAAGGAATATATATTGTTAAAAATATTAAAATTCTTAGAGAAAAATGGTATTGAACATTATGAAGCAGATTTATCTTTGCTTCGTCGATATATTTCTGATAAAGGCATAAAAATTGATGATGAGTTATATGAATTATATATTGATCTTGAATGTGATGATTGCGGCGCTGGCTTTAGTGATGTTACACAACATCGTATTTTGTCAATAATGTGTTATGATGCGCGCAGAGATAAATATGAGTTATTTGTTGTTAAAAAGAATACATTGAATGAAGAGAAGGAATTATTGTTGCGATTTAAGAAAAAATTTCTTGAATGTGATGTTTTTTATGCGTGGAATGGAGCGAAATATGATTTTGTTGTTTTACGTTCTAGATATCAGTTGCATGGAATTGAAGTTGATTGGAGATATGTTAGATTGGTGGATCAATTGAAAGTTTTTAAGAAATATGTATATTCAAGGGGTGAAGGAGGATTACGCGCAAGTTATTCATTAGATAATGTTGCAAGAAAATTGTTAGGTGAGAAGAAAGTTGAGTTGGATGCTGTGAGAGTTGCAAATGTTTTCGAAGATGATATTGATAAGTTTAAAGAATATGCAAAAAAAGATGTGGAATTGATGGTGCGTATTGAAGAAAAAACGCAGTTTTTACGTATTAATAATTTAACGTGTAGGATTGGTAATTGTTTTGTCAATGATTATGGAATGGGTGATAAAATTGATGGGTTCATGTTAAGGTATGGAGCTCTTGAAGATTTTCATTTTATTACTAAACGAACATATTCTAAAAAAGATTATGCGGGTGCGTATGTGTATCCGCCTGTGATAGGATTGCACAAGAATGTGGCGGTATATGATTTTAAATCATTGTATCCTTCATTAATTAGAACATTTAACATTAGTCCTGAAACAAAGGTTAATAAAGTGTCTAATGATGAAAACGGAGAAATTATTAAAACGATTACAGGTGTTTGTTTTGATCGATACAAGAAGGGTATCGTTCCTCGTGTGTATGAGGAATATATAGATAAAAATAGAAAATATTATGCTGATAAACAAAAAACAGTTGATGTTAATAGTGATGAGTTTCAGATATATCATAGGCAGGCGACCGCGTTTAAGACATTTGGATTGAGTTTTTATGGCGAGTTTGGTAATTATCGATCAAGATATTTTGATATTGATATTGCACGTACTATTACGGCACTTGGTCAATACATAATTAAGAAAACGATTGAATTTTTTAAGTCTGAGGGATATGAAGTATTATATGGTGATACAGATTCTATTTTTGTTAAATGTGATATTGATGATGTCGAGAATATATCAAATAAGTGTAAAAGTTTTCATGATCGTTTGTTGTATGATGAATTTGGAATATCATCGCATGTTATACAGTTAGATTTTGAGAAATATTTTAAGACGATATTCTTTTTAAGCAAGAAACGATATGCTGGATTGGTGATATTGCATAAGGGTGTTGAATGTGATGTTATTGATGTGAGAGGACTTGAATATGTTAGATCTGATAGTATTAAGATTGCAAGGGATGTGCAGTATGAATTAATGAGTCTTATTTTAAGAGAAGATGCTAAGATTTCTGAGATACTTGATTGGTTATTTGAAAGCAGAAATAATGTTATGCAATATAAATTGGGTGTTGATGATGTAGCAATTTCACATTCTGTGACGAAGCAATTAAATAAGTATAAAACAGTTCCAGTTCATGTAAAAATCGCTAAAGAAATGTTATCTCGCGGTAGAGAAGTATATATTGGTATGAAAGTTCAATATGTTGTTATTAATAGTGATAATAATTTAGAAGCCGTCACTTTAGATGAGTATGTAACGAATAAGTTAAAATATGATGCGAAATATTATTGGAATAGAAAATTGTATCCAGTACTTATGAGAATTTTAGAAGCCGTGTATCAGAAATTCAATTGGAATTTATTGCTGTATGATGACAGGATAACAAAATGCACAATGTGCAGATTATGTTTTAATCGGCAAAACATTGTAAAAGCTGACGGATCTTCTTCTCCTGATATTTTATTTTGTGGTGAAGCGCCAGGGAAACAGGAAGATATCGAAGGAAAGCCATTTGTTGGGAAATCTGGTAAATTATTGAGGACATGGATTGATATTTTGGGTTTGAAAAAGAGTCAATATGCGATAACAAATGTTGTTAAATGTCGTCCAGTAAATAATAGAACACCTACTCATGAAGAGATAAACGCATGCAAAGTGCATTTGATTGATGAGATACGAAGATTGAGTCCTAAAATTATAATTGCCGTTGGCAAAGTCAGTCGTGATTTTTTCTTGCCACAATTTAGTCATGAAAGCATGATTCAAATGAATGGGCATGTATATAAAACTAGAAAAGGAAATGATGTAGGTATTTTATTGCATCCTTCTTATGTGTTGCGCAGTAACTATGATATGAGGGATAGTTTGCAATTATTACGTGAAGAGTTGAATAAAATATTGTAATTTTACTATATTATATATGGAGGATTTAGATATGTCTTTAAGTGCAGAGTTAGAGAAAAGTGTCGATAGTTCGTTTTTTACATCTGAGTTGAAAGTAGGGGGTAAAAAATTTAGTTTCGACTTTGATGAGATGTTATCTTTGACAAAAGGGGAAGATGATGAGTTTTATTCTCCTTATGATGTTGGAGAAAAACTGAACTCTATTGGATTTTGGAAGACTGTCGTGTACAATGTTGTGATGGAGGCAATAAAGGAAAGACGTGCCGCGAAGAAAAAATATGAGCGTAAGTTGGCGGAGATGCATAAACTTGCGGAAAGTGCGATTGTTGAGGAGCGTAAAGATCGAAAACAAACAGGGCAAATTACAGCTCAAAATCTGGCTGATTGGGTTGCTCTTCACGCAGATGATGAATTTTTTCAAATTGAGGCAAAATATGAAGAAGCGAAAAGCAATGAGATGCTTTTAAAAGAATACTATGAAATTTTAAAGTCGAGAGCGTTGGAGTTGCAAAAGATAGCGAATATTGCTTTGTCTGAGTGGGAAGCGATCAATCAAAATGGAATTAAGATTCAAGGAATTAATTAAAGTGTTAGGATTATATTAAGAGAGGAGAAAAACAATGGTTGATGATTTTGGAAGTCAGTATGATAACACTACTGAAGGGCGAGAGGATGTTTTTATGATTGTGGAAAATGGACAGTATCGGATACGGTTTATAAGCGGAGTAAAACAAATTGCTCGAGTATGGATTCCGATTGTTTATAAGAATAGCGATGATATGTACGAAACATGGAAGGCTTTTAGTGTAGTTCCTGGAGAGGAGTCTATATTTAGTGCATGGAGTGTTGGATATAAGAGGTTGCAAATGGCAGAAGGTGTAGATAGGAAAAGTATATATAGTCCATTTGATGCTCGGATTGTGTTCGCGTATCTTATTTTTGATCGATCATTAAAGGAACTTGTGTTGCAGGTGGGAGAGTTTAAACCTTCTGTGAGGAAGCGGTTAGATCAGCTAC
>Ga0164310_10001618_pt1 | contig 12880 bp, 10 predicted proteins | sample GuaBasSedimGuay1_FD_121795 | JGI IMG/M metagenome (GOLD analysis project Ga0164310, IMG submission 121795) | Subseafloor sediment microbial communities from Guaymas Basin, Gulf of California, Mexico - Guay1, Core 4569-9, 0-3 cm | ecosystem: Environmental > Aquatic > Marine > Hydrothermal vents... | reverse complement strand
TTATTATGATGTCTATTGGGACATCGTTTGGGCCTGTCGGTATCCCGTCTACCACCTGAAGGTCGTGAACTGTGGTTATTATTGGTGTGTCGGGCTTTATTGCTCCGCACTCCAGCAGAATCGCATATTCTAGGTCGCTGTATCCGTGTCCCTTCCCTAGTCGTGCGCCGTCTGGAGAAACGGCAACAGAACCAACAACCTTCAAGTCAATCTCGATGTTCCAAGGCTGGATTTTCCTTCCCCACTGAAAGGCTCCACGTATGGTAGACGCACGTCTAAACGCCTTTTTTGGAATGCGCCTCGGCTCCAAGAGCAGAAGCCCACTCTTCAGCCTCGGGGTCGCCATAACGAGAACCTTTCCATCAATGAGGGCGTTTTCCCTGACGGGCCTCTGCGGGGAGTCTGGATTGCAGAAAACCGTCTCGGCTCTCTGGTATTCTGGCAGCTTTCTTAGACGCTGGGCTGCCAGCTCTGCGCCGACGAAGTTTGGTATACGCCCAAAAACTGGTCTAGGAAACTTAGCTATGTTCTTCTCCTCTAGGAGACTCCAGATTCTCTGGCGGATTCTAGCTTTTTCTATGCTGGACTCTTCCATGCCTTTCTTTCTCTGAATCTTTCCTCCCGGTTCCTATTTGACTGTTACTGATTTGGCGAGGTTTCTTGGTCTGTCTGGGTTTAGGCCCCGTTCTACGGATGTGTAGTAGGCGAGGAGCTGGAGCGGGACGATGTAGGGTATTGGCGTGAGCAGGTCTAGGGGCATGGCTGGGAGCCAGACCACGTCGTCCGCCACCTCAGCCACCTCCACATCTCCCTCCTCGGCCAGGGCGATGATGTTCGCACCAACGTCCCTCAGCAGGTTCATCTCGTCTATCAGGACTTTCCTCGAATTGTTGTTTGGGCAGATGAAGACGGCTATTGTTCCCCCGTCTACGAAGCCGAAGACGTGGTCTTCGAGGCCTGCATACGCAAGCGAGGGAATGTAGGCGATTTCGAGGAGCTTCAGTCTACCCTCCATGGCTGTGGCGTAGTTGATTCCCCTGCCGACGAAGAGGAACTTGTCGCTCCCAGCGTAGCGTTTAGCCAGCTCCATAACCTGCTTCTCCCTAGAGTCAAGTATCTCAGCCGTTATGTCTGGTATGCGCCATAGCCATTCGTGAAGTTCCTCGCCCTCGACGTGGCCAATCTTACCCCTAAGCATTCCGAGCTTTATGGCTAGCTGCGTCAGAACCGAGAGCTGGGAGGTGTAGGTTTTCGTCGCCGCTACGCCGATTTCCGGGCCTGACTGCTGGCAGACGTAGACTCTGGCCAGCCTCGTGAGGGTTGAGCCGACGACGTTCGTGATTCCTAGAATTGTGGCGGCCCTGTCCTTTGCGTAGGAGACAGCACTAAGTGTGTCTGCTGTCTCTCCAGACTGACTAACAGCTAGGACTGTGCTTCCTATTCCAAGCGTGTTTCCATAGTTTTGTATGAACTCAGAGGCGATGACTGGGTGGCTTCCCCTACACGCCAGCTTGGAGAAGAGGTAGGACGTAGCTAGGCAGGCGTGGTAGGAGGTTCCACACGCAACGAGGAAGAGTTCCTGAGCCCTGTCTAGGAACTTCGCCATGAGGTCTAGGTAGACGGGCTGGAGCCTAAGCGTGTCCCTGAGGCACCTAGGCTGTTCGTGTATTTCCTTCAGCATGAAGTGCGGGTAGCCCTGCTTCTCAGCCATGTCCACAGACCAGTCGATGAGCTTCGGCTCCCTGCTCACCAAGCTCCAGTCGTCTATGCGCCTAATCTCGTATCCGCTGTCCGTGAGCACTGCTAATTCGCCGTCCTCCATCACGACGACACGGTTCGTGTAGGGCAGGAAGGCGGGTATGTCGGACGCAAAGTACATGCCGTCCGCCCCGACTCCGAGCACTAGGGGGCTCTCCTTCCTAGCGCAGACGATTCTCTCCTCGCCTGCGCAGAGTATCGCCAAAGCGTAGGAGCCTCTAAGCCTCTTTATCGCCTCTCGGCAGGCCTCAACGAAGCCTAGGCCTCCAGCCATATAATCCTCTACGAGGTGTGCAACAACCTCCGTGTCTGTTTTTGAGGCGAATCTGTGGCCCTTCTCCTCGAGTTCTCTGCGTAGTTCGGCGAAATTCTCGATTATTCCGTTATGAACAACTGCGATGCGGCCCTTACAGTCTAAGTGTGGGTGGGCGTTCACCTGCGTTGGGGCCCCGTGTGTCGCCCACCTAGTATGGCCGACGCCTATTCTGCCGGGGAGGTCGTCTAGGTTTAGTCTGGCGTGAACTTCATCTATGGAGCCGCTGTCCTTCTTCATGTAGATGCGGCCCCTATCCATCGTGGCTACGCCGCAGGAGTCGTAGCCACGATACTCAAGTCTCTTAAGGGAGTCGTGGATGAGAGGGGCAACACTACCAACTTTGAGAATGCACCCAACAATACCGCACATGCCTATTCACTAACTCCCAGCCATACCCCCAAATAAGTTTTAACATTTTTGATAAATCTTGGTTGCGAAAAATAAATCCTAATTCAAAGACATAACCTAAAAACACCGTATGCATGTAATGAAAAAGTCAGACACTTACATCTAATCATGTGGGAGTGGAGGCATTTCTGGAGGATTCAGGCTTCACCTCCTAGGGAAAGAATATCTATGCGCCGTCTACACCATTCGCTTGGAGTTCGCCTTGAACAAAGGCCGACGCACCGCAAACACGGACATTTACAGGCGAGTTGTCAGCCTCTGCAGTAGTTTGGTTAGGCCTGGGAGGATTCTCTCCATATCGCTTCACGGGCTGAGGGCTATGGGCTACGAGGAGCGGGGCCTAGGCCTAGACGTGCTTATGGTCTTAGGCTGGAAGAGGCGTGGGATAGGCAGATACATCAGGCACGTAGACGGGGAAGACGTGCACATCCTAACCGTAGACAGCGGCCTGCTCAAGCTAGACCTTCGTTGGAGCCTGCTTGGGGACTGCCTATCCGAGCGCCTATTTATGCCCTACATACCTCTGGTCGGCGCAGACCTGCTGCGGAAGTGGGAGGTTCGGCTGAAGAAGAGGATAGTGCTGGAAGCTCTCGAGGAGCTGGTTTGGGAGAGTCCCGAACTAGCACACGAACTCCTCATCCACCCAGAATACTTCATCCACGAATACATAAATCGGAGGAGCCTCCTCAGACCCCCAACCTTCCAGCAGTTCCTGAAGATGCTTGCAAAGGATGTGCGTAAAAGAAACATAGACGCAATCATGGCTGGATTCACGCAGGCAATTAAAGAGCTTGCGGATGAGGGCTGGGTTAGGCCCTCAGACAAATACCTGAGGGTTGGTAGACGCTTATTAGCTCGGGGAAGCGGAACCCCAATCCCCCACATGGCGAAGCTAGCCATAAAACGCACAGCTCGCCTCCTAATGAACCTAAACCCTTGGGTTCTGCAGCACCAGCTCTACGAGTGGCTGGTGTGCACCAGAAGGGGAAGACCTGCGGATACACCCCAGCCCTCGAGGCTTGAAGACTCGAGGAGCTACCTCTACTTGGAGGTTGGCTTCGGCCAGGTCTCGCTGTCCGACGACACAACTCTGGAGGGCTTCGTCCGCAGGTTTTATCCAGGCGCAGAGACGCATGTCCAGCGCATAGGCTGGTTCCTCGCCTGCACCTACCTACTCACGCTGGAGAGAAACGGCGAGACGCACAGGGTTGTGGTGAAGAACTTCGGTGAGGAGGAGGGCTTGAAGTGGATTCCAGTTGCATTTTGGGCTTTGGGTGCAAAGAGGTTCGCAATTCTAGGCTGGGCTAGGATGAGGAGGGAATACGTGGCGACGAGGCTGCTTAGGAGGCATGGAGTCCCAGCCCCGGAAATCCTCTACATGAGCCCGAGGAGGCTCCTCCTCTTCAAAGAGTATATCGAGGGGAGAAACTTGGCAGAAATCGTAAAGGAAATTGCCTTGAGGGGGAATCCGACGCAGGAGGAGAGGCTGCTCATGCGGAAGGCAGGTAGGCTCATAGCGAGGATACACCAGCTTGGCATAACTCTGGGGGACTGTAAGCCGGAAAACATCATGGTAGACAGGTCTGGAGAACTGCACATCGTGGATTTGGAGCAGGCGGCTCCAGAGGGGGACTGCGCCTGGGACTTGGCGGAGTTCGTGCATTTCTTGGCGTTCTACACGCCTGTGTCCACAACCCCGCCCTTCCTCCCGCCTGTAGGAACCTTAGCAGAGCTTGCCAAGGAGTTCCTGAAGGGCTACGTGGAGGGCGGCGGCTCAAAAAGCGTGGTGAAAAAGATTTTTTCTCCCAAATACACGAGGGTTCTGACCTTACTTGTGCCCCATTCCACAGGATTGCTTGCTATGCTAAGTAGGAAGTTGGAGGATTAGCTGAATGGTGAAGTTGAGGTTTTTTAGCGGGATTGAGGGGGAGGTTGGCGGAAATCAGATATTGCTGGAGGACGGGGAAACGAAAATACTTCTGGATTTCGGAATAAACTTTGGGAGGTGGAGGAGCTTCTTCAGTTTCCCCCTCTCGAGGCCTAGAGGCGTGGAGGACTACTTTAGGGTGGGCTTGATTCCGAAGGAGCTTAGGGACAGGGAAACAGGGCTCGTCGGAGGGGTAGACGCCTGCATAATCACGCATCCGCACTCAGACCACTATGCAGGCATCTGCGCACTTCCGTCAGGAGAGAACGCCATACCAGTCTACCTCGGACAGGCAACCCACAGAATCCTAAAAGCGAAGCTGGAAAGCAGGCGGAGCGCAGAGGCAAAAGCGATGGCACAGCTAGACTTCAAAACCTACAGGACGGGGGACAGGCTACAAATCGGAGACGTGGAAATAAGGCCCTGGCACGTAGACCACAGCACGCCGGGCGCCTACGTGCTCATCATACACACAACCGGGGGCACCATAGTCTACACAGGAGACTTCAGGCTTCACGGAAGCTTCGGAAAAAAGCTAACGCAGAAGGGCGACCAGTTCTGGCAGAAGCTGGAAGGCGAAGAAATACAGGCCTTAATCTGCGAAGCCACCAACTTCGGAGAGCCGGTAAACCCGATAAGCGAGGAGGAGGTTGAAAGGCTCATGCATAAGTGCGTGGAAGCCTGCCGAGGCCTCGTCATCGTAAACACCTCCACAAGCGACGTAGACAGGCTCAGAACCATCTGCCGAGTAGCAAAGGAAACACAACGCCAAGTCATAGCAACAAAATACTTTTGGCCAGTCCTCGAAGCACTGCAGGAAGACGAAAAGCTCAACGCACCAAAACCCAAGGTAGACGTTATACCCTACGAAGAGGCGGTAGACGAAATAAAGAAGAGGCAAAGCGACTACATACTCCTAACAAGCTTCTACAGGGAGAAAGAAATACTGGAGGTTGAGCCAGTTCCCGGGAGCTACTTCATACTGAGCTCCTCGGAGCCCTTTGAGGAGGAGGGCGAAATAGAGTTTAGCCGCCTGAAGAACTGGCTCAACCTCTTCGGAGTCCCGATTTACCACGTTCATACGTCTGGACATGCGTTTCCGATGCACCTCATGCAGGTGATTGAGGCCTTGTCGCCGAAGCTCCTCTACCCTGTTCATACGGAGGCCCCCCAAGCGTTAGCGAGGATGGCGGAGTCTCTCCCGGGCGTGTGCGCAGTATTGCCCGAGAAGGGCGTGGAGTATAGGCTTTAGGGGCTGTTCTTTCCGTTTATTCTTTTATACTGTTCAGGCACTATTTCCGAAGCGCTGGGGTGTCTGGTTTGTCGCTGCATAGGGTTAGCGAACTGATGGAGAAGCATGGAATCCCGGGCAGAGACCTCTACGAGCTCCCAACCTCAGAGAAGAGGTTTCCAGACGGATGCCACTACCGCATCGAAATCTCCGGGGTCGAGAGGCCCGAGGTCTTGGAGGCGGTCATAGATGAGGCTGAGAAGAGGGATGTGCCAGTCCACCGCCTAATCTCCGTCGTGATGGGTGCAACCCTCCTAGACGACAGGGAGCTGACTAGGTTTGCGGAGATGGCGAGGGACGCAAAGATGGAGGTCATAATGACGCCGGGGCCGAGAAGGGGCTGGGGGCTAGGTAGACAGCTAATAACCCCTGAGGGCGCCTACTCGGGGATTAGGTTTAGGGGCTCGGATAACCTGCGCATCGTGATTGCGGATATCATGCGGTGCATAGAGCTGGGCTTCAGGGGCTTCCTAGTGGTAGACGAGGGGCTCCTCTGGCTCCTGAACGAGATGCGGAAAGCCGGGGACATACCGAAGGACGTTGTGTTTAAGGTCAGCATCTACGCCGGGCACGGAAACCCAGCTGGGGCGAAGGTCCTAGAAATGCTCGGAGCAGACACCTTCAACCCACTAGGAGACCTAACGCTCCCCATGCTCGCCTCAATAAGAAAAGCAGTAAACATACCAATAGACGTGCACGTCATACTGTCCGAATCCTTCGGAGGCTTCAACCGCATCTGGGAAACCCCAGAAATCACCAGAATAGCCGCACCCTGCTACTACAAAATCGAGCCGGGAACAGCGTTAGCCGCAGGCTCTGGCGCAATTTACAGGCCCTGGGTGAGCCCAGACTACCTAGCTTTCCTAGCTAGGGAGAAGGTCAAATACGCCGAGACAATCATCTCGATAATCGAGAAGAACTACCCCGAGGCTAAGCTTTCGGGTGTTGGACCCTCCGACTTGGCCATACCGAAGCCTTAGAGAGGCTACGGCTAACCCTTTTCACCCCCTTTTTCGTCTTTAGCCGCAGGGACTAGACATTAATAAATACTGGTTAGGCTAGGGATTATTGGTGGACATAGTTGGGCACATTCAGGCCTGAAGGAATTTTCCCCGCACTAATCACACCCTTCACCAAGGATGGAACAGGCATAGACGAGGAAGCCCTCAGAAGGCTCGTAGACTACGTGATTGAGGGCGGGGTCTCAGGCTTAGTTCCCTGCGGGACAACGGGAGAATTCGTCTACATGCGTGAAGAGGAACGAAAAAAAGCCCTAGAAATAGTGATAGACCAGGCCAACGGAAAAGTCCCGGTCATCGCTGGAACGGGGTCAAGCTCAACCAAGATGGCGGTTAAGCTTGCTAAGCACGCTGAGGACGCCGGAGCAGACGCCGTCCTCGTGGTTCTGCCCTACTACCTGAGGCCAGCGGATAAGGGCGCCTATCAGCACTTCTACGAGGTCGCCTCCTCCATAGACATAAGCGTCGTCCTCTACAACATTCCACAGTGCACTGGAGGCTTCCTCAGCCGAGAAGTGGTGGAAGACCTCGCAGAAATAAGCAACGTCGTCGCCCTGAAAGACAGCAGCGGGCACCTACCCTACACGCTAGAACTCCTAGACAGGGTTGGGGACAAGATAAACGTGCTCTGCGGACACGACGAAGTAGTCATGCCTGCTTTGGCGGCTGGCGCTAAGGGTGCCATACTCGCCTCAGCGAACATCATCCCAGACATCTGGGTGAGGGTCTACAACGCCATAAAGCGCTGGGACTTAGGCGAGGCGAGGAGGCTTCAGATGCGTGTCCAGAAGCTCGCAAGAATAATAGTCAGGCACGGCGGAGCCATACCAGTGAAGGCCGCCCTAAACATGATGGGGATTAAGGTCGGAAAGACACGCAGACCCCTAGTGAGCGGAGGAAGCCTCAGCTGGGAGGTCAGAGAAGAGCTCAGGCTGGAGCTGGAGAAGCTCGGGAAGCTTGAGGCTGTGGCCCCAGAAAGGAAGGAGAGGCGATTGCTCGAGGAGCTCGGCGTCCCTGTTGGGAGCAGTTTCGCCGTGAGCGTTTGGGAGGGTTCTGCTGGCGAGAGAAGGGAGCGGGTCTCAGTGAGGATTGCCATCGGCTCGAAGGACGGCCCCATCGGCCGCGCTTGGGCTAAGGCCTTCGCCTGCCTCGAGCCTGGCCACGAGGCCCTCCTAGCTGTTTTGGAGCCAAACCTGATGGCTAGACCGCCAACGCTCATCCTACCATCAGTAGAGATTAGGAATATGCGTCAGGCGAGCATGGTTTACGGGCCCGTGCAGGCGGCCATCGCCAGGGCCGTGCAGGACGCCGTGGAGGAGGGCATACTCACGATGGAGTCCATGGAGCGTGATGTCGCCCTCGTGGAAGTGAGCGTAGACCCAGATGCGGTAGACAGGAGAGCCATATACACGAACACCTACGCCGCCGCCATGACGGCCCTGAGGAAGATGAGGCAGTGAGGTGAGAAAGATGGAGAAGAAGTTTCTGCCTAAAGGGGTTATTCCTGCACTGGTAACGCCCTTCAATGCGAAGATGGAGATCGACGAGGAAGCCCTGAGAAGCTTGGTGGACTACGTTATTGAGGCCGGCGTCTCAGCTGTCTCCCCCTGCGGGACGACGGGAGAATTCGTGAACATGACGCCCGAAGAGCGCAAGAAAGTCTACGACATAGTCATAGACCAAGTGAATGGCAGAGTCCCCGTAATCGCCGGGACAGGAGACGCCTCAACCCAGATGGCGATAGAACTCACGAAATACGCAGAAGACGCTGGAGCAGACGCCGCACTCATCGTTACGCCTTTCTACCTGCATGCGATGGACAAGGAGGTCTACGAGCACTACGAACGCATAGCCAGCTCCGTAGACCTACCGATCGTATTATACAATATTCCTCAGGTTACGGGCGTGTGGATTCCTTGGTGGGTTGTCGAGGGCTTGGCTAAGAACATAAGCAACGTTGTTGGGATAAAGGATTCGTCTGGGAACATGCCCTACTTCATGACGCTCATCGAGAAGCTTCACGGCGTGATTTCGCTCATCTGCGGCCACGACGAGATTGCCTCAGCCGCCCTAGCCGCTGGAGCCGACGGTGTGCTTCTGGCCTCTGCGAACATCGTTCCAGACGTGCTTGTGGAGATTTACAGGGCGATTAAGGAGAGGCACGACCTAGACAGGGCGAGGGAGCTTCAGAGGCAGTATCAGACGATTTTCCGCTTCGTTGCCCGCTTCGGCGGCCCCCTGATCGTGAAGCGTGTCCTGTGGATGATGGGTAGGGATGTGGGCAGCGCCAGGAGGCCGCTGATGATTGGTGGCTTCTGCCCCTACGAGGTTGAGGATGAGATGCGTAGGAGGCTGGAGGGCTACGGACGCATACCGAGGAGAACCACAGAATTCGAGCTTGAGCCAGGCCGAATCTTCACGAGCGAATACCCAGCCATACCGTATACGCTGCCGAGAATTACTGGGCTTTTGCTTAGGGTTGGGGAGGCCTTCACCTCCCCGAGCACAGCTGACGTAGCCCACGTAGACTTGATTCTGGGCTCCAAGAACGGCCCAGTCGGCGAGGCCTTCGAGGAGGCCCTGAGGAATCCTAGGCCTGGCCACGAGCCACGCATAGTTCAGCTCAACGGCGTGGAGGTAAAGCCCAGAACCCTGATGGTTCCAACTGTCACTATACGGACTGAGCGCCACGCCAAGCTTGTCTATGGGCCGGCCATGGAGGGTGTTGCTAGGGCGATTGTCGAGGCTGTTGAGAGAGGCCTCATACCAAAGGATATGGTAGACGAGATTGTCATTATCGTGCACGTTTTCGTTCATCCGACCGCCTGCAATCCTACGAGAATAATGCTGAACAACTACAAGGCTGTGAACCACGCCCTGAAGAAGGCTATAGAGTGTAGGCCGACGCTGGGCGAACTAACGGAGCGCAAGGAGTCGGCGAGGCACCCGTTCAGGTACGAGCCTTAGCGAAGCTGAGAATTAAAGAATTAAACCCATATTTTTCCAAGTTTCCCGCTTTTTCCCTGATGGGAAATGCGGAGAAAGCTAGAGGTAGACGGGAAACTGGGTCAAGGTGGAGATTTGGGGGAGGTTCTGGCGAGCCTCGAAATCGGGGACATAGTGGAGGTTCGCTGGCTAGACGCCTCAGAAGCGCTGCAGGGGCTCCCGAAGAGCGACAGGGAATACGACACCCCGGTGGTGAGCCTCGGATACTTCCTAGGAGTGAAGGGTTCTAGGACGAAGCACATAGTCATCGCCAAGGAAATCGTCTTGGACGTTGAGTTCCACTACAACTGCATTCCGTTAGGCATGATTGAGCACATTAGGCTGGTTAGCCGTGGTCAGGTGCGGAAGACCACCATACGGAAGATGGTTTCACGCCTAGAGTCTACGCCTCTCAAGCGGTTGAAGAAGGGGAGGAGGGCTGGATGGCTGAAGCTATAGCGAGCTGGCTTGAGAAAAAGCTGACGAGAAAACTGAGAATCCCAACCCAGCTACTAACGCCCACTGGGAGAAAGACGACAATAATTGTGCTCAAACCGAGCAGAAGGTTCATATACGCAATCATAGTCGCCGTAGTCGCCCTGTCTTTCCTCTTCGTCCTAGAAGCCCTCTACCTACTGCTCTTCGGGGAGCTAAACGACCTAATTCTCAGCGCCATCGTCGCCCTAGCCAGCGGAATCACAGGCTCCTTCCTTGGAAACCTATACTCTTAGGTGGGATGCTGAGCGGATGAAGAGGCTTCCTCCACATTTTAGGGTGCGTGTAGCGAAGAAATACGACGCAACTAGGCGCAAATACAGATTTAACGTTGTTTTTGAGACCGTAGTTGAGCCCAGTAAGCGTGTTGTTGCGGTTTCTGAGGCCTTTGGCCTCGGTTTGGACGAGGAGAGGGGATTCGCAGTCTACAGGGATTTCACTTTGGAGTTTGGGCCTGGGGACGTGGTTTACATCGTTGGTGAGAGCGGCTCTGGCAAGAGCGTTCTTCTCAGGGAGATTCGGCGTGCCTTGGGTGAGGAGGCCGTAGATATGGGTGAGGTAGACGTAGACGTCGCTCGAGACGTTCCCATTGTGGAGACTGTGGGCTGGGACGTGGAGGAAGCCGTCAGGCTTCTGGCTTCTGTGGGACTTGGGGACGCCTTCGTCATGCTTAGGAGCTACGAGCAGCTCAGCGACGGCCAGAAATACAGGTATAGGATGGCGAAGCTCCTAGAGTCTAAGGCTGACTACTGGATTTGCGACGAGTTCTGCTCCCTCTTGGATAGGGACACAGCCCGTGTCGTCGCCTTCAACATGCAGCGCCTAGCCAGAAGGCTTGGGAAATGCCTGATTGTTGCCACCTGCCACAGGGACTTGTTTGAGGACTTGAACCCCAGCGTCTACGTGGAGAAGGGGTTTGGGGCTGAGGTCAGCGTGCAGTACCGCCCAAACGAGCCTGCTAAGGAGTGCAGTTTGCTCAGGGAGATAAGCATAGAGGAGGGGTGCTTTGCGGATTTTTTGAGGCTTTCCGAGTTTCACTATCGTGGCGCAAAGAGGTTTCCCGTGCTTAGGGTTTTTAGGGCTGTCAGGCGTGGCTTCGTCGCTGGAGCCATAGTTTATAGCCCCCCACCCATCCACTGTTGGGGCAGACGCTACGCCTTCTCCCGTCTACCTAGGCTCGGGGAGCTGAACAGGTATTTTGCGAACATCAGCAGGGTTGTTGTTCACCCGAGGTTCCGCATGATAGGCTTAGGCGTCCGACTCGTCAGGGAGACTCTCGGGCTTGTCGGCAGGGCCTACGTTGAGACCTCAGCCGTTATGGCTAGATATAACCCCTTCTTCGAGCGTGCAGGAATGAAGAAAATAGCCGTGAAGGAGCCGAATCAAGACCTCCTGAAGGCCTTGAAGCTCCTAGAGGCTCTGGGCTTCAGGAGGGAGCTTATGGCTTCACAGGCTTACAACAGGCGTGTTCTGGCCAGGCTCGAGGCCGAGGGCCTCCTATCAGAGGCCAAGAAAGCCCTAAGCCACGTCAGAAACGTGCCAATATATAGGACGCTTGTGAGAAAAACCTACCCGAAGGTTGCGGACTGGCATAACGCCTTGGAAAGGGCGTCTACCACAGAACTAGCGAAGGTCTTAACAAAAGTCGCCTCCACAGTCCAGCCCAAGGTCTACCTGCTCTGGCGTAATCCAGCCATCCCAAAATGCCCTCTAGACAAGTATCTGAAGGTGGAGCTTCGATGAGAGAAGTGAAGGCAAAGCAGGTAAGCATAGAGGACTTGGTGGAGCTAAGCTGGCAGGTTTTGCAGGAAATGCTGGAAAAGAGCAGGGAGGAAATGCGGATGGGCGAATACCTAAAGCTTCTAGGCGTAATGCACAAGTATATCGACCTAACCTACAAGCTAATAACCCACAAGCAACAGGGTCAAAGCCAACTGGTAGACATCGCAAACCTGCTCTCCAGAATTCCGAAGAAGCTCCATAGACTGTTTAGGCGTAGAGGTAGACGCTGACACACCCCCTTGCATAAAGGTGGAAAGGGAAAGTGAATTTTGAGAAGGCACTATCCGAGCTGAGAAGGCTGAAGCTCGACCCCGTCCTCTTTGCCGAGGTTCTCCTAGACTTCTACCCCTTCCCCTATCAGGCTAGGCTACTCAGGGACGGGTCTAAGCGTATTGTGGCCTGCTGGGGTAGGCAGACGGGGAAAAGCACGACCGTAGCCGTGAAGGCGATTCACTGGGCGTATTGCAACGCAGACCAGACGATACTCATCGTCAGCCCGAGCCACAGGCAGAGCCTACTCATGTATGCACGCATAAGACGGCTAATTGCGAGAAACAGACACATGCTCCGGAGCGTAAAACGCATGTCCAGCAGGGGCGAACTCCTACTAAGCAACGGGAGCAGAATCGTCGCCCTACCGATGGCTGAGGACAGGCTGAGGGGCTACACAGCAAACCTCGTCATAGTAGACGAAGCCGCCTTCACGCCCGAAGAAGTAATCATAGACGTGCTGATGCCAATGCTCGCAGCCACAGACGGGACGCTCATACTCGTCGGGACTCCTTGGAGCAGGAACCACATCTTTTATAGGGCTTTCATGAGCGATGACTGGAGCGTCCACCACGTCAGCTCAAGTCAGTGCCCGCTCATCTCTAGGGGCTTCCTAGAGCATCAGCGTA
>Ga0164310_10001617_pt1 | contig 12885 bp, 10 predicted proteins | sample GuaBasSedimGuay1_FD_121795 | JGI IMG/M metagenome (GOLD analysis project Ga0164310, IMG submission 121795) | Subseafloor sediment microbial communities from Guaymas Basin, Gulf of California, Mexico - Guay1, Core 4569-9, 0-3 cm | ecosystem: Environmental > Aquatic > Marine > Hydrothermal vents... | reverse complement strand
TCTGAAAAAGATTTGAAGATTTTTCCGTCAAATTATCCACTACATGAGTTTGATAACGTTGTTCTAAGCCCTCATCGAGCCGGGCATGTCGCAGAGGGGTATGAACGTGCACATTGGCAAGATGTGATCGAAAATATCCTTCGAATCTATCAAGGCCTAGAACCGGAAAATCTTATCGATATAGAAAAAGGATATTAGAAGAAGCATTAAAAGCTTCTTTCTAATTTATCTGAGCGGCTTTTTCTGCTTTGCGCGTTTTTGCGCCGGTCCATTCATGGAAAACGTATTTCCCTAAAAGGAACTTTGATAATTCCATTATTAATGCCGAAACAACACAAATGCCCATTATCACTAGCCAGGCATCCCATGTTATTGGATTGGAGTCAAAAATCGTATTGTTAACATCGCCAACCGGACTCATTGGGACATAAACAGCAATCATTTGCAATCCCATTGCCACCCCGACAGATGTCAGGATCCATTTGTTATTGAAGGGATTCATTCGTAAAGTTGTGCGTTCAAAGCCTGTTCGAGTGATAAAGACATTAAACATTTCAAAAACTATGGACATTGTAAAATTCAAAGTTCGAGCATGGGCATACCAACCATCAGAGTCAATGGATTTTAAGGCATCTATTTCTGTTGGGAAAACACCGCCACGATTGATTCCTGTAAGTTTCAAAGCAAATTCACGGATCCAAACAGGTGTATTTGCAAGTGCAAGATCAACATCACTTGCTTCCATAGCTTCGCCTATTTCTGCTAATGGTACAAAGACAATCATACTAGCACCAAATGCAAGTAATCCAGCAATTATCGAAAAGACATAAATGTCACGCATGAATCCTTTGTCTTTTTTCCGGGGTGGTTCTCTCATGATGTCTTCTAAAGGTGGATCAAGGCTTAGCGCAATGGCAGGAAGGCCGTCTGTAACAAGATTGATCCACAGAATTTGAATTGCAGTGTAAGGCGATTTCAATCCTAAGAATACAACGGCAACAAAAACAGTTAGAATTTCGTCGAAGTTAGAGGCTATAAGGTATCGAATAAACTTTAACATGTTTTGAAAGATTGTTCGCCCTCGTTCAACGGCAGTAACAATAGTGGCAAAATTGTCGTCAGCTAAAACCATCTGAGCAGCTTCGCGAGTGACATCTGTTCCTTGGATGCCCATTGCAACACCAATTTCCGCTTTTTTAACAGCGGGGGCATCATTAACCCCATCTCCTGTTGTTGCAACTGTGTGGCCTTTTTCTTGGAATGTACTGACAATACGATATTTATGTTCAGGGCTTACTCTCGCAAAAATACTAACAGTATCGATAATTTCTGTCAATTCTTCTTCTGACATATCTTCGAGTTCTGTGCCAGTAATTGTTACAAAGTCATCTCCCTGAACCAAGCCGATATCTTTTGCAATTGCCTCCGCAGTTATTTTCTGATCACCAGTAACCATCACTGCTTTAATGCCTGCAGTCCGACATTTTTCTAGAGCGTTTTTGACTTCCGGTCGAGCAGGGTCAATCATTCCCACAAGTCCTAAGAAAATCAAGTCGGATTCTATTTTTTCTTCTTGTTCTGCCAAAAAATCCTCGTCATCAACTTCTACTAGTCGTTCATCCACAACTTTAAATGCCAAGGCAAGAACACGGAGCGCACGAGAAGCCATATCGTTGTTAATAGCCATTATCTGTTCTTTTTGTTCGCCGGACATTGGAAAAACTTGTCCATCAATGGAAATGAAGTTGCAACGTTCAAGAATTACCGGAGGAGAACCTTTGGTATATGCTATTAAATCTTCTTCGTATTTTGCTTTCTGAATCTGGCGATTGACTGTTGTCATCCGCTTTCTTTGTGAATCAAAGAAAATTTCAAGGAGACGTGGAAAGTTGCTCGCATCTTTTAACCCTCCTTTTTGGGCGAGGGTAATTAATGCTACTTCGGTTGGGTCTCCAATAATCTCGAGTTCTTTTGTATCTTTGTTGATGTTTATTTTGGCATTATTGCATAGAAGAGCTGTCCGTAAAATACGAAGCAAATCGATGTTTTCCAAGGGGTTGATTTCCTGACCATCTTCGATAAATGTTCCTTCTGGATAATAACCTACGCCAGTAACAGTGATTTTACGTTTCAATGTTCGAATCTCTGTGACAGTCATTTCGTTTTTCGTCAGTGTACCAGTTTTGTCACTGCAAATAACATCAACAATTCCAAGTGTTTCAACTGCAGGCAAGCGGGATACAATGGCATTCTGCTTTGCCATTTGCCGCACACCAATGGCATATGTGAGGGTAATGGCTGCTGGCAAACCTTCCGGAACTGCAGAGACAGCAAGTGCAAGAGCCGTTTCAAGCGCATCCGCTACTCCCTGGAAATTTTTGAATTCGATATAATGTTTAATGATAACGGTTGCAAAAACAATTGCGCAAATGATAACAATGGTGAGTCCAAGTATTTTCCCTAGTTTGTCGAGGTTCTTTTGTAAGGGTGTTTGTTCTTCTTTTTCACCTTGCATGAGTGTAGCAATACGACCCATCTCTGTTTGCATACCAATATTTACTACGACAGCTTTTGCTCGCCCATAAGAAACTGTTGTGCCCATAAAAAGCATATTTCGTCTGTCGCCAATAACTGCTTTTACGTCAATAATCTGTTTGGAATCTTTGCTCAAGCTAATTGATTCGCCGGTTAGTGAGCTTTCGTCCACCTTCAAACTCCGGGATTCTACTAAACGCATGTCTGCTGGAACTTTTTCACCTGCCTCAATTAAAACAATATCGCCTATGGTCAAAAATTTGGAATTGATGATGTGTTCTTCACCGTCACGAATAACACGGACCTCTTTGCTCACCATCTTCTTTAATTCTTCCAAAGACTTTTCGGCTTGATATTCTTGCACAAAACCAATTATTGCATTCATAATAATAATCGCGAGAATGACCAACGATTCAATATACCGACCAAATTCATTCCATGCATAATGTTCATTTACCGCTAAGGAAACGATTGCTGCAACAATTAAAAGGCCTATAAGGATGTCTGTAAATTGCCCCAAGAAAAGGAGAATAGGGTGTTTTTTCCGTTTTTCTATTAATATATTTGGTCCATAGTCAAGAAATCGACTTTCCGCTTCTGCCATACTTAGACCGTTAATAGGATCAACATCGAGATTATCAAGAACTTCTCCTGTGTCCATGGTGTGATAGGCAATTTCCTCCTTGGTCTCACTCGAAAGAATGTCATTATTTTTCCGTCTTTTTTTTCTTTTACCAAACATTCTGTAACCGCCAACACTATTTAAGCCGATAGAATTATGTTTGTTAATATCTCGGGTTATTTATAAATTCCACAACAACTCTCACTTATCAATTTTTTTGTTAACAGAAAGGAGCGGGTAGCAGGAGGGGTTAGCCAGAAAGCAAAGAGGCTATTTTAAAGTAAAAATTTTCATTGAATTTTAATGAACTAATGATTGCACTTTTTCTTGCTTGTTCAGAAGTGGGCGCTGAAACAACAAGTAAAAACGCCGCGCATTGCAAGGCTTCTTGGAACTTTTCAAGAATTGTTGTCTCAAGCATAGGATAATACTTCTCAAGAGTTAGGCCTTCTTCTGGAAAATTAAGGTGTTGAGGGTCTAGTACTTTCAAAAATAAAATTGCTTTTGCTCCGTAACTAATAGCAATGTCACGAAGCTGCCAAGAAGGTTTAAAAGATGCCTTCCCATTCTCAGATTTACTCTCAAATGGTTTTTTAGCAATAAAGACAAAATAATGGGCATTATCCTTAAAAATCTGAACGGGGAATGTTCCATGGTCACAAATTATTGTGTTTAGTCTTTTAGCAATTTGTTTGCCTTTCCTGCTTAAAATATGCCCCTTCCTTGTTGAATAAATTTCTACTAACGCTTTTTTCTTGCAGTAGTTCAAAAGGGATTTTGTACTACTTTCAGACAGTTTAAGTTCTTTTTGTAATCGATACCTCCCCATAGGTCCATTTGTAAGAAGGAGTATAGTTGTAAAAATGTCTGCATCAGAGAATTCCGCTCTTGCTCCTCTTGCGCCTGTTTTTATCCATTCTTTATAATTAGCCACCTTTCCTTGATCTCCAATCTATTTCATTCCTACTATTTTATCCTTTATAAAAGAACATCGAAGAAAATATAAGAAAATTATTGTTCATCATTATCTGCCTTGAGACCGGCGGGATTGGTCCAAATAAAGAGTTTTTTAAAGAGTTCTTTGGCGACTTTTTTACGTAATGGATAGGCCCTGATCCAATAATCTTTGTTTTCACTTTTTAGTTGAAAAACTTCAATGTTTGTTTGAAGTAAGCCACCAATTTTTGTCAAATAAAAATAATACCCTTTCTTAGAAGAAAGTTCAAGCCCTTCTTGGAAGGGAATTTCTTTCCACCAAAAAACATTGCGCCATCTAATTTTATCAGTTGTGATTTCAATTTTAAAAGTGAGTGCAGCAAGCAACCGGACAAAATCATAGAGATAGAAAAATGACCCAGTCACTTGGGCAATGATCGTTAAATTCCTGAAATCAAGGCTTGTTTTGAAATAGAAAACAATGCCCGGCACAAAAAATGCGCTAGCAAAGAGCAATAGTGGTAGAAATTGGAGGAAGAAAAAAGAAAGAATGTCTTTAGTTTTCATTCCAATCGTTAATCCTGTGGCAATTTGCTTTTTGATTTCTTCTCGTTCTTTTGGTACTATTTCGACTTGTTCTGCCCTTTTCTTAGAGAGTTTTTGTTTCTTAACTTCAATATCACTTATACCCTCGCCACTCATTAGACTACCGTTAAGTATTGGCTTCTTTTTCTTTTGGGGTTTTTTTTGTTCTCTTTCTGGCAATGGTAAAATCATCCGGAGCGTGGATTCTTGTGTGTTTTATTTTATGTTCAAGATTTTAGAATCTTTCTCTTCATTGTAATGGGAAATAATTCTAGAACGCGGTTTCTACCCAAAAATTGTTTTCTTGAATTTTTTAGTTTAAAGATAACTATATAAGAGATAGCTTTTTACGATATCATTTGAATACTTTTTGAGGCAGATTAATGGAAGTACATCAGCACCCCGAAAAGAAATACTATCTTATCACCGATGAAAGTCGATGTAAAGGCTGTGGTCTTTGCATTGCTTTTTGCCCGAAAAATTGTCTTGGTTTTTCTGACGAGTACAACGATAAAGGTTGGAGGGTCGCAAAAATGCAACGCATGCGTGATTGTATCAAGTGTTACATGTGTGAGCGTTCCTGCCCCGATTTTGCCATTTTTATTGACGAAAATGAGCAAACGGAAAAGGAAGAACTATTAAAAGAAGAAAAAACACAAGAGGAAAAGAAAAATTGACGATAAAACTACAACCAAAAGTTTTAACTGGAACACATTTCAAAAATGGCAATTGGGCTATTGTTGAAGGTGCAATTGCAAGTGGAATAGCTGAGTTTTTTGCCTATCCCATTTCGCCTGCATCAGAAATTGTCGAGTATGTTACTTATCGCTTACCTGCCGTAGGTGGAAAAGCTGCTTTTATTGTTGAGGACGAGATCGCTTCAATAAACATGTGCATTGGTGCCTCATGGGCAGGTTCAAAAGTGATGACTGCAACCTCCGGACCAGGTTTTTCACTAAAGCAAGAAGGTCTTGGATTGGCATATATGACGGAAACACCACTTGTCTGTGTGAACATCCAAAGAGGAGGACCATCAACAGGGCTACCCACTTTTTCAGCGCAAGGAGATTATATGCAAGTACAATTTGGTTCACATGGCGATTACCCAGCCATTGCTCTTACCCCCTGGTCTGTTCAAGAATGCTTTGACTTAACAATCACCGCTTTTAATATCTCAGAGCAAGTGCGTTCGCCGGTAATCTTACTCCTAGATGGCGATGTCGGACGGATGATGGAGCAAATTGAAATTCCGAAAAAAGAGGATCTTGTGATTATTAACCGAAAGCGCCCACCTCCCGGAACTGATAAAAACTCTTTCAAACAATTTGACATAACAGGGCAAGATGATTTGGTACCTCCAATGGCTCATTTTGGAGAGGGCTATCACATTTTCGGTACAGGATTAACCCATAAAGACAGTGGTGTGCCATTATTGGACGAAGATTTACATAGTGAACTTATCCATCGCTTATATAAAAAAGTAGAAATCAACAACCATCTCTATCCAAAACCAGAAGAATATTACCTCGAAGATGCTGAAGTTATTGTCATTGCTACAGGGATAAGTGCTCGCTCAGCGCTCCAAGCTGTTTTAGACGCGCGAGAAGAGGGGCTCAAAGCAGGCCTTTTGCGTCTTATTACCGTTTGGCCTTTCCCAAAAGAACAGATAGAGGAACTTGCTCAACGGGCCGAATTAGTTGTCGCAGAAATGAGTATGGGACAATTGATCTGGCCAGTAGAACGTTATGCTCGTAAACCATGTCTGTTGGTTTCGAGAATTGGCGGAACACCTCCCTCTCCGGCAATGATACTCGAGGGATTGAAAAAAGCAAGAAAGAAATGAGATGAAAGAAAAATGACTGCTAAGAAAAAGACAAATGAAATTGATACCAGCACAATGGTTAAAAACCCGCCTAAAAAATTTCATCATCCATATGATGAGTTGCTAAGAAAATATGCCATCCCAACAATATATTGTCCTGGATGTGGTATTGGCACAACCATTCAAGCTTTCCTCGAAGCGATCACCAAATACACAGACATCCCCCATGAAAATATTATCGTTATAAGTGGCATTGGGTGCACCGGGAGAGCAAGTGGCTATATAAATTTAGATGGTTTCCATGCGATTCACGGTCGAGCAATACCTTTTGCATCCGGCGTGGAAATTGCGAGACCAGATATAAAACCTGTGATAATCTCCGGTGATGGCGACCTCTTTTCAATTGGAATGGGCCACCTTGCTCATGCTGCACGAAGAAACATCGATATGACTGTAATTGTCATTAATAATTCCATCTATGGCCTTACCGGCGGTCAAGATGCGCCAACAACACCTGTAGGTGCTCTAACTAAAACAACTCCTTATGGAAAGATATCTTATCCCTTCAATCTCTCACAAATTGCCATTGCCAATGGTGCGACTTTTTGTGCGAGGTATACAGTCTATGAGTTCACCCCTCTCGCAAAGGCAATTGCACGAGGAATGAATCACCAAGGGTTCTCCTTTATTGAAGTTATCTCTAATTGTCATGTCAACTTCGGCCGACGAAATAATTTAGGAGACGCAATTGCCATGCGAAAACAGTTTAAGAAAGCTCGTGTGCGAATGACTGAAAAAGATATCAATAAAGACTGGCATAAAACAGACATTGAATTCAAAGTGGGGGTTGGGTTTACAAAAATTCCCACAGGAATTTTCTTGGAAGAAAAAGAACGACCAATAGAATTTTCAGAGAGGATTGTAAATGCCTATGAAATCAAAAAAAGTTAATTGCGACATAAATCTCATGATCCGTGGCATCGGTGGACAGGGTGTCAAGCTCGCCGGCTCCATCATTGGTCAGGCTGCAATCTATGACCATCGACATGCAGTCCAGAGTATGAAATACGGCTCAGCTATCACCGGTGGCGAAACGAGAAGTGAAATAAAAGTCTCAATAGAAAGAATCATTTATCCTCGCATGACAGATATTGATGTCTATGTTGCCTTAACTCAAGACGATTTGGAAAACTTCTTCGATGCTCAAATATATCTCACAGCAACAGAAGTAGCGAAAACCATCCCGAAAGTTATCAAGGATAAACTCATTCTCGCACCTATGTTAACTATCTCAGAACAAGTAGGTTCAAGAAAAACAATGAATATGGTACTTTTAGGAGTGTTAAACCAGCTCTTCAATCTTGCAAGTGACGATTCTTTCGAGAAAGCCATTGAGAAATTAACAGCACCAAAGTTTCACGAAATAAATAAGAAAGCCTACTTTGCCGGGAAGAAGTTTGATTTAACAAAGGAGAATCCACAACGAATTCTTAAATTGGCTAATATCTGTAAAATAGACGATTAAAAAGTTTCTGGAAGAGGTTTTTAATCTCTTCCAAGACTCTTTGTTTTTGCTCGTAGTTGCACGCCTTCATGATTTGGAAACTCTTTTGCCATTCGAGCAAGCTCAGCATCAAGCTCATCCACAAGGTCAACAAATTCCTCCTTATCTTTGAAGACAGTCATTGCTGTGACAATACCATTTGCTCTTTGTAAGATAAAATCTTCATTATATTGATAAGCATCAGTAAGAGCCATGAGTTCGTCAATAAGGGGAATTGCTTTCTCATATTCGCCATGTTTCCCAAGATAACCAATGGCATTCACTAACCCTTTGGCTAATGCGAGTTGGATCTCTTCATTTTCTTTATGAGCATTAGCAAGAACTAAAAGTTCTCTAATAAGTTGCTTAATTGGTTCAACCATTCCTCGCTGGCCAAAATTAATGATCGAATTTACTAGTCCGCCTGCCAACGATCGTTGACAAGACATGTTCATGGGGTAAGACCGTGCAAACATCCGCAGTTCTTCAAGTCGCTCATACATAGAGTCAAACTTTTGTTTTTTCATTAAATATGACATGGAATTCGCAAGCGCAGTAGCAAATTGATTTTGAATTTCATCAATGTTTCCATGCTCTTCCACCAGCTTACGAAAACGCTGGAGTACAAGATCAATTCCTTCGGGATCACCACTCATACCAAAAATCGTTATTGTATTAACCAATCCCTTAGCGTATCGTAAAAGATTCATTTGATTGTTAGGGTCCTCTATGGATTTTTTGTACATCTCCTCAAGTTGACCAAATGTCCGCTCGTAAAACTCCTTTCTTCGTTGCTCATCATTGTTAGCCATTCGTTTTATCTCCTGTTTCGATTCTCCTAATTATCTATTTATTTTTTAACTCACTACTCTTTCTTTAATTTTGTTTTGAAGATACCAGCTGTTCTGTCAAAATTAATCACTCATAACCTTATGACTTTAAAATTTTTACTCTAGCCTAAAGATTAACTACTTTGTAAGACTGCTGAGAGAGCTTCAAGGAATTTGTTGTTGTTTTCTTTGGTTGTAATCGAGACACGCAAACAATTCTCACATCTAGGTAAAGCGCTCATATTCCTCACAAGTACGCCTTTCTCTTTTAGTAAGGTTTGTTGCACTTGCTGGGCTTCTTTTTCTAAAACTTTAAAGAGAATGAAATTAGTCGAAGAGGGGTAGGCATCAATCCCATCGATTGTTTGTAAGGCAGTAAATGTTCTTTCACGTTCAGCGATGATTTCAGAGACCATCTTCTGTAGTACTTTTTTTTCCTGTAAAACTAACTTGGCTAACTCAAGAGAAGCAATATTTACATTGAATGCTGGAAGTAATTCCTTTAGCCTTTTTATAAGAAATTCATCTGCCAAGGCATAACCAATTCGCATACCCGCCATGCCAAAAAATTTCGACATACTTTTCATTATGATCAGATTTGGGTATTTATGTAGCAAAGGAACCATCGAATAATCAGCAAAATCTGAATAGGTTTCATCTAAAGCAACAATTCCCGGAAAAGACGAGATGATTTTCTCTAATTTCTCTTGAGAAAATTGATTGCCTGTTGGATTGTTGGGGGAGCATAGAAATAACAACCGATCTCTTGAAGTCACGCTGGCTAAAAGTTCATCAACATTAATGTCAAAATCTGGAGCGGGTGAAAGGAGACATGTTGTTATCTCCCCTCCCTGCACTTTGATGGCATGTTCATACATGGGATAGGTTGGGAGAACAAGAACAGCAGAATCGCCTTTGTAAATCGTTAAACGAACCATTAAATCAATAATCTTGTCGCCGCCATTTCCAATAATAACTTGTGAAGGATCGAGCTTATTCTCCTTGGCAAGAATCTCGCAAAGCGAGTCGCAATAGTCTTCCGGGTAAACTCGAGGGTCAATCGTTTCAGCTACCTGTTGTAAGAGTCGCTTAATTACATCTTTGGGAAAGGTTAAATTTTCATTAAGACCAACACGAACTGTTATTTTATCTCGAATCTTATCTGGCATAAAACCTCCTTTTCCTTTGAAGGGATCATTAACAAGCCTTGGTAAGTCATCTCTTTTGAAAGGCAAAAAACCACCTAGTATTTAATTTGATTTTTTTATTCCGGGATTGCTAAACCATTTGAATACATTAGTTTATTTCATTCTTTAAATTTTTAGTAAGATAGTATTGTTCTTCTTGGTTAAAATTTCAAGAGTTTGAGAGATAACCCTTTTCTTCCCCCTTAACTTAATTGAAATTTCCTTTTAAAAAGTGTTCTTTTTAAAATTATAAATTCCGATTTCACAAAATACTTTTGAAACCAAAAACGATTATCCCCATTATGAGGCGAGCCAATCTTCATGCTGAGGAAACGCAAATTGCTATTATTTTTGCAATAACTGTTGTAATTGGAATAATTGCTTTTCTCTTAAATAATATCCTTGGCATCCTTAATGTTCTGGTCTATTTCATTCAAGTTTTCTTTGGGCTTATTTTTGGCCTTTGGTACATCAGAATTTTCATTAGTTATTTGCGAGAAGTTCGCAAAAAAGATGTCCGAAAACGATTGGGCATTCCTAAGGGTTGGGTCATTTTTGGATTGATAGTTACTGTTTTCAATTTTATTTTCTGGTTTTTACTTTCGAGTTTGCTTTTTAATTTTCCGAAAATGATTTTCCTTGTCCCCAGTCTTTTAGCCTTTGTCCAAATTTGCCATACATTTGCAAAAGCAAGAAGACGAAAAGCTAAAGATTGGTTCATCCTACTTTATAACATCTTTGCTCTTCTCTATCTCTTAAACTGGTCATTGGTTGATTTCGGAGCCGACCTCCCGAGTATTTTAGGTATTTTCTCGCATACAATAAATACGAATGCTATGTGGTGGCAAATTCTCTTTGTGAATACGAATGCCTTCTTTAGTCCAATCTTTGTTTTCCCTCCCTATATGCTAAATCCCCGTTATTATTTTGCCTTGCCGGTAGAAGAGTATTATCTCTATCATAAGGAGAAAAAGCCTTTGTTCGAGTTTGAGGATTTGACCGAGCCTATAATAAAGCGCTCATACACAAAAAAAGGGCTAAGAACAAAAGAATCCTTCCTCCCAGGGGATCGAAAGCCCTTTTTTGAAGAGCGAAAGGCTCAAGAAGAATATGCAAAAGAGTTAGAGTTAATTCGAAAAGAACTTCAAAAGACACCGGTAGATGAGGATACAAAGTACGCCGAGTTTGTTGGTTCGAGTGACTTCCCTTTCCAGCTAAGAAAATTTGTAAATGGCTTGGACAAAACCTTGCGAAGTTTATCCGTTGGTATCATCCTTGTCTTGATTATTCTTACACCCCTTTCCTTTGCAGGTGTTGCGTCACTCAATGTGCTACCAAAGTATTCTCAACAACCCTTTACTTCGAAACCAGGGATGGTTCTCGCGACTACTGGAAGTGTATTTTCAACGTTTGATGCCACTGGCAATATTTCCAGCAACTGGTCAGAAAAACTCGATGAAGAGATTTCCTTAGCGAAAGAATTATCTGCAACTCATTTGCGTTATGACATTTCATCAACTGCTCTTACTAATCATTACTCTAAAAATGCAATTATCCAAGGTGTTCAAAGGATCAAATCTGCCGGCTTAAGAGTCATCATTAATATCGACGCCCAATTTTCTTCCACAAAACAGGCATTATTTGGCCTTTTTGCTAATACTTCAAGAGAAATTGCAAGCACACTAAAACCAGATTATTTGATTATTTTTAATGAAATTAATGGAAAATTGCTGTCATTAACAGCTGAAAAAATAGAAAAAGAGGAATTATTTAATGTACTAAAGAATACTTCTGAGATTATAAAAGCTGAAAGCCCAACAACTAAAGTCATGACCACAGTACTGGCCTTAAAAAGAGGGACAGAGTTGTTCCAAGAGCTTTTAACAAATAATTCAATTTCCATTGATATTGTTGGTGTTGTTTTCTATCCTGTTTTATTCAATTGGCGTGATAATTTGCTATTTAATTACGGTATACTTTACAATTCGGCTAACACAACAAAAGCATTTTGGGTCAGCGAAATTGGCGTTAGTTCCTTCAATTTTGGGGAAAGCGGACAAGCAAAGTATTTGGCGAACATTTTAAGTTTAAGCTCAAGGAGTAGTGTCTTCAATGTTTCTGGCATCTGTATTTCGAGCCTTATTGATAATGCTGGCATTTCCATTGAGAATGGCGTCATTAAACATCTTGGGTTAGTCTATTATTCTGGAAAAAAGAAACATGCTTTTGAAAGCGTTTCATTTGCCTTTAAAAAGATTCGTGGATTAATTTAGCACAGAAAAGATAAATTCTTAAGAAATTCTTTTAATGTAAGTATTATTTCTTTATTTACAGAGAAGATTTCTTCTCTAAAAAAAGAAAGAACAAAATGAAAAAAATTGTCATTTCCTTTGGAGGGGCACAACGAAGTGAGCTTCAGAGAAAGAAGATATAAAACATCAACTGAAAAAGACATTAAAATTAGATTATTAGATTGGACTGACTTGAATGGTATTACCAAATTCCATGGCGAGTTATATGATATAAATTATTTCGATTCGCCACCAAATACTACGTTAGAAGTACGCTATGTCCTTCGGAATTTGGAAGCCAGGGAATTAGCTGGTGGGTTAAGCTTAGTTGCAGAACACCAGAAAGAAATCATCGCAGAAGCAACGCTTGAAACAAGTATTTTTGGCATACCCGTTCAAAAGCATATCGGAAAAATTTGGATTGTGGTATTACCAGAATGGCGTCGATTAGGGATCGGGACGGAATTATTAACCGCCTTGGAGCATTATGCAATAAGAAATGGTATTCTTACTCTTTGGACGCATTTTGAACGT
>Ga0164310_10001614_pt1 | contig 12894 bp, 16 predicted proteins | sample GuaBasSedimGuay1_FD_121795 | JGI IMG/M metagenome (GOLD analysis project Ga0164310, IMG submission 121795) | Subseafloor sediment microbial communities from Guaymas Basin, Gulf of California, Mexico - Guay1, Core 4569-9, 0-3 cm | ecosystem: Environmental > Aquatic > Marine > Hydrothermal vents... | reverse complement strand
GATTTGATAAATATTACAAAACAATAATATATAATAATTATAATAAATTTATATTTTTTTTATTTCAATTTTGAGATGTATGTTTTTTCTTCTAAAATGAACTCATCATAAAAAAAAGCCAAAAATTCATCAAACATTGAACAATTAATAAAACCGTTTTCTTTTCAATATTTCTTGCCATATCATCAACTCACTAATGGATTTTGTAATTTATCATATATGAATCTTTTATGACAATTTATCAAAATGGTAAAAATCTAGCAATATCTTGAATCGATACTTCACACCTAGAATTTATATATTATTGTTGTATTCGGGATATTTCATGGCATTATGGCAGGCTGAGTCAAAAAGAAGCAAAACTGGACGTAGGATTCGTTATTCTCGTGGAAAGCGCCGATTTGAAATTGGTAGAGAGACACATCTTACAACAATCGGAAATCCAACGATAAAAAAAATTATAACAAGAGGCAATCAAAGAAAAAACACTGCAAAAACAATTAATGTTGCTTATGTTGTAGATAAAGACTCGAAGAAAATCACAAAAACTGAAATTAAATCAGTTATTGATAATCCTGCAAATATAAATTACATTCGTCGAAATATAATTAACAAGGGCGCAATAATTGAAACCGGCATTGGCAAAGCAAGAATATCTTCACGTCCAGGTCAAACAGGCGTCGTAAATGCTGTATTAATAAAAGAATAAATAAAAAAAAATTGTTGATTTTTTATGGGCTACCGTCAAGATGACAAATACATAATTTACCCTCTTTATTTTGATTCATCAATTTCAAGAAAAGCTGGAAGACGTATACCAATAAAACTTAGTGTTGAAAAACCCATGATATCAGACATTTCCGTAGCTGCTAAAAACCTAGGTTTTCAACCTATTTTGGAAAATGATTGTTCACATCCAAAGAGATCATGGAAAAATGAAGGACGAATACTTGTTGATAAGGAAGATTCTAAACAGTCCATGATTTTGCAAATTGCAAAGTCCTTATAATTTAACCTGTCAATATTTTTTTATAGCTTTCAATTCTTGTAAAAACATACTGACATTTTGGACATCTTACAGGGAATATTTTATCTTTAAGACTTTTTTCAACAATTTTTGATGTTTTTCTGCAATGCGGACAAAAAACCGTATATTCATATTGTTTCATATAATTCCCCAATTAATAATGATAATAAGATTTAGTAGTATATATTTTTAACGTTTAATATTTTTTTTCAGCCTAACATATCTAATGTTCTTATCTAACTTTAGATATATGGTTTTTCATATTTGAAACACTCTTTATATCTATGAATAGCAGATTCATAACTAAAATATTTTGTTTCTTTAATAATTTTATCAGAAGGTGACAATTGTTTTTTTATCCTTTCTTCAATAATTTCAATGAATTCTCCATTGTCAATTAAATCACGTAGATTTTTTAGAATTTTATTAACTGGATATTTTTGAATACCGTTTCCAAAATCCCAGAATAACAGAGCATTCATACCATTTTTTATTGATTCATCTAAATTTTTTCGCAGAAATCTTTCAGGGAGAAGATTATGATTATTTTGTATGAGACCAAGTATTGTTTTAACATAAAATTCAGATAAAGCAACATTTTCAAGAATCGTTGGTTGAGTTGATAATGGTCTAAATTCAATTCTCATATGTGCAGATGGTTTATATCCTACACGAATTCTTGTCCACCCAAAATATTTTCCAAGCATTATTTCAAAAGCTGCTTCCCCTGATTCATTTTCAGGAAAGTAAAAGGGTTTAAATGATAAAATTGCATAAAAATAATCATCAATTGAATTAATATATCCTGGGAATAATCCAACTCGTGGCACATTTTCAGCACCATCATATAATCCTTCCGCTTGTTCAAAAATCGCTATTTGATGTTCTTTATTTATGAGTTCTTTTCCATTGGTTATCCCACTATTTGCACCTAATGATACAAGGGGTGCTGTGATCATTTGACTATAGTTGAAAAGATGAATCAAATCTTTTATGTTTAATGCTTGAAGATGAATATGTAATTCATTTATAATCGAAAGACCTGAATTTCCAGGGAGATAAAAGTAATTACCATCAATAAATGATATTGCTGCACCTTTTTTATTTTCCTTTTGAAAATAGTTTGAACTAATCAGATATCTCTGTTTTTGTGCAATATATTTATATTTTTTATAAAATAATGGATCAATATGAAATGGTATTCCAATTGGCAATAGATCCATATCATTTTTGTCTCCAAATAATTCCATTTTTTCTCTTATTTTTTGCAAATATTGATATAACTCTTGGAATGCATTACTTCTCAAAGTTTTTGGTGGAGGATTCATTTCAATTTGAAATGAACCAAATTCTGGTACTACATGAAATTCTGATAAAGCATCACTCATTATTTCTGCTGAACCAAAACTAAATTTTCCCAATTTACCAAGAAGTGTAAATTCAATTTCTAAACCAAAAAGTCGATTCTTACAGTCAAATGATTGAGTCCGTATTACATTATCATAATACTTTTTACTTAATTTTTTAACTAATGATTCTTCATTTTCTGTCAACATTTTTGCTTTCATTATAGATCACAATAATTCAAGGGATTAAAATAAGTCATCCTGAACAAACTAATATATAGAATAATAATTTATACTTTTTAAGGTTACTTTAAAAATATAAATAATAGAAAAAAAGAGTAATAAATTATTCTTTTTTTGATATTTCTTGTTCATTTTTATTTTGAACGGTTTTGTAAATTTTTTGTTTATAAAAATAATTTGGTGTTGGAAATGCTGTCTGTAAATGACTTTCTTCGTTTTTTTCATCTAATCCAATAGGTTCTAAATGTTGTTTTAAAAGATTATTATGATCTTCTTGAACTTCTCTAATTGGCGTTAAGAATCTTTTTTCTTTGTTTAATAATTCATTGTTCATGAAATATTTCATCCTCAAAAAATGTGAATACTCAAGCAATATAAAAAGATATATGATTCTTTATAGTTTTTTACGACATTTTTATTAATAGGGTTATCCATTATTTTATTGGGATGCATGGAAAAAATAGTGAAAACTGCTATTTATACAAGGGTTTCTACTGAAGATCAGGCTAAAGAAGGGTTTTCATTAGATTCTCAACTAGTAAAATTAAAAGCATATTGTAAAGCACGTGATTGGATTATATTTGATGTTTTTATTGATGATGGTTTCTCTGGAAGAAACACTAAGAGACCCGCATATAAGAGATTACTTGAATCAATTGATTCATGGGATGTATTACTTGTTATTAAAATGGATCGTATTCATCGTAATTCAAAAAATTTTATGTTAATGATGGAGTATCTAAAAAAACTTGATAAAGAATTTGTTTCTATGATGGAGTCATTAGATACATCAACTGCTATGGGTAGATTCGTTATGGATATCATCCAAAGAATCGCTCAACTTGAATCTGAACAAATTGGTGAGCGTGTATATGATGGTATGCAACAGAAGGCAAAAATGAATGGAGGGAATCTTGGTTTTAATATTCCATTTGGTTATGATTATCAAGATGGATCATTAATTATTAATCAACTTGAACAAAAACATGTAAAAAATATCTTTCATCTTTATAAATCAGGTATAAGTATGAATAAAATTGCTTATTCATTTAATGAACAATTAATTCGGACAAAAATGAATAAATCATGGGGATCAGAAACAATTTCAAAGATTCTTAAAAATCCTCTATATTGTGGGAAATTTCATTGGGACATGTATACCCATGAGGGATCTCATGATGCAATAATTGATACTAAATTATTTGATGAAGTACAAAGAATAATTAATAAAAAATCAAGAAATCGACCTAATAAAATGATTTAATATTTTTTGTTTTTTTCAATCAATAATATTATTAATATCATTATTGTTTTTGTTTTATTATGTACGGGAAGGAAAAAAATGTTGCGATTTATACTAGAGTATCTACTGAGGACCAGGCAAAAGAAGGTTTTTCTCTTGATAATCAGATTGATAAATTAAGATCATATTGTACTGCAAGAAGTTGGAATGTTTTTCATGAATATGTTGATGATGGTTTCTCTGGGCGAAATCTTAAAAGACCCGCATACAAACAGATGATGATTGATATTGATAATTGGGATATTCTTTTAGTTTTGAAGATGGATCGTATTCATCGTAATTCAAAAAATTTTATGTTAATGATGGAAGATCTTAATAAATATGACAAAGAATTTGTTTCTTTAACCGAATCTTTGGATACGTCAACTGCTATGGGTCGATTTGTGATGAATATTATCCAATTGATTGCTCAACTTGAATCTGAACAAATTGGTGAAAGGGTTTATGCAGGTATGGAACAGAAAGCTCGTAGTAATAGTGGCGTTCTTGGTTTTAATATTCCATTTGGTTATGATTATATTGATCATGAATTGTTAATAAATTCTTCTGAATCTATTGTTGTCAAAGATATTTTTTCTCTTTATTTACAGGGTAAATCTCTTGGTAAAATTGCTGAATTGCTCAATAATAGTAAAATTGATACAAAAAAGGGGGGGTTTTGGGCAAAAAAAACTATTTCAAACATAATTAAAAATCCGCTATATTGTGGATTTTTAAGATGGGACAATATTGTTAATAAAAGTAATCATGAGCCGATTATTTCAATAACTGATTTTAATTTAGTTCAAGACGCCATTAAAAAAAATAATGGTATTCCATCAAAAAAGATTTCCCTCTAAATCTCAATAAAATTCAATATTTTGGTAATTGGTTATTATATAAATGTTGTTAAGTTGCATGCTTAATTATTTAACAACATTGTTTATCTTTATGTTTTTTGAATTTTTTTGATAAAAAATTTTTTGTTTTTTTTGTTTTTAAAATTTTTTACATTTCAACCGTGCTAGACCATTTCTAGCATTTTTAATATTTTAGTCAATTTAGTCAAAACAAAAAATTTCCAAATAATTTTGTTCGCTACACACAATTTTCAATTTCAAAAACAAAATTTTTCACCATAAAATATTTCTAAAAAATTCCATATCTTATAGTAAAAGGTTACCTTCGGATTACCGATGTTGATAAGCTTTTTATCTTAAAAGCACCTTTTTCACCCATTAACCAGGGGTTTTTACATTTTTAATGTAAAATAAACTCTAAGATTGATAAGATCTAAAATTATTTTTGATTTCTCATTTTAAAAAAAATAAAATTGGCCCTAATTTTAATTTGCTAGATATTGTCTAGCATAATAAATCCATTTAAACAATCATGTTATAATTTAACAACATTATGATTTAAAATGATATAATTTAACACGATAATATAAGATTAATCATAATTAATTAATAATTAACGTATTAACGTAATAGTTTAACAATTACAACAATATAGGTTAAATTAAAAAATTTGATTTATATTTGTCACATTAATTATAAATAAAAAATTTATAAACAATGAAAAACGTTAAAAATAACTAAATACATTAATTATAATTGACAGTTAAGATATATGCATAAATATTTAACTATGAAGGAAAACTTATAGAAAGCTTTTAAATCCAGTAAAAAATTACCTAAATTAATAAGTTCACAATATTAATACAAAAAGGGTTAAGAAATATGTACATAATCATTATTGGTGCTGGTGGCATTGGAAAACGTCTTACCGAATTTTCTTTGAGCGAAGGGAAAAATAACGTAATAGTTATTGATAAAGATCAAGAAAGATGTGAAGAAATTGCTCGTAAATATGATGCAATTGCAATCAATGCCGATGCGACTCAAGAAGAAGCGCTTGACGAATCAGAAATTACAAAAGCAGATGTATTAGTAACAACAACAAGAGACGATGCTGTTAATCTTATGATTGTATCACTTGCCAAAAACAAGGGAGTAAAACATCTAGTTTCAGTTGTCAATCAGGAAGAAAGCAAACCAATGTATATGGAAAAAAATGTTAAAATGGTAAAAAGCCCTAATATCCTAATGGCAGAAAACCTATACAAATCAATCAAACATCCATCAGTAGAAGAATATATGAATGTTGGAAAACATGCTGAAATATTTAGGATTCCACTTTCGCCAAATTCAAAATTCTCAGGAAAAACAATACAAAAAATAGGGCTTCCTAAAAAAAGTTTAATCGTTGCAATTGAACGTGACAATAAATTTATTATTCCAACAGAAGATGTAGAACTATTTGCAGGAGACAAAGCAACTATTCTTGCACATAAAGATTTTGTTGATAAAGTAGCAGCCCTTTTCTCTGGTGGAAATTAAATTACTTTTTTCAAAAAACTGATTAATACAAAATTATTATCAGATACGTGGTTAAATACAAAAATAAATGGATTAAAAATGCAATAATATATCATATTCTTATCGATCGATTCTCCAGCAATATCTCACAAAATAACTGGGAAAAACCAATCTTTTTAGGGGGAACAATTAAAGGAATTATTGATAAGATACAATATTTACAAAATCTTGGTGTCAACACACTATGGATATCGCCATTTTATAAGACAAACGCATATCATGGATACCATATTACAGATTTTTTCGAAGTTGACCCTCATTTTGGATCAAAAAATGACATTCAAAAATTAATAACAATTGTACATGAATCTAATATGAAAATAATAGCCGATTTTGTTCCAAATCATTGTTCATTTCAACATCCATTTTTTATTGATGCGCAAAAAAATAGAAATAGCAAATATCATAAATGGTTTCATTTTTTAAAATGGCCAGACTCATACCTATGTTTTCTATCTTTTAAAGACATCCCAAAATTGAACCTTGAAAACAAAGATGCAAGAGAACACATTATTCAATCCGCAAATTATTGGCTTTCTTTTGGTTTTGATGGATTTAGACTTGATCATGTTATTGGCCCATCTAATAAATTCTGGAATTATTTCTCTTCAAATATCAAAAAAAAATATCCTTCAACAATTCTTATAGGAGAAGCTTGGATGCAAGGAATAAAATTTAATGAACTAAGAACAATTAAAATGAAAGGCAAATATCTAAAATGGATGCGAGGACATTCATCAGATTACTTATTAAAGTCATATCAAGGTCTTTTAGACGGAGTCCTAGATTTCCATGGACAACAATTAATTCAAAATTACAGTTTTAATCAAAAATATACAATAAAAGAAATTGTAAATATATTAAATAAACATTATAAATTATTTGATTCAAATTATTTTCTTCCATTATTTCTTGACAATCATGATATGGATAGAATGCTTTTTACATGCAACAATAATAAAAATATTTTAAAAAAAATGGCAATGATACAGTTTTCAGTTAAACAACCCATCATCATCTATTATGGAACTGAAATTGGGATGACACAACAACAATCAATATGGGACTCATGCGTTCACGGTGATATTGTTGCACGTCAACCAATGCAATGGAATAATTTCGATGAAGAACTATTTCTTTTTTATCAAAATCTCTGCCATAAAAGAAGTCTTAAACGTATTGATTAAATATTTATAAAATTATAACAATATAGCATTATATTGTAAAATACTTTCAATTAACTAGCGTACTTTTATAAACCGATTTATTATTATCAAAATTTAGTAGGAATTAATATGGGGAAAGCAATCGAAATCAAATCAATTGATGATTTACCTGGTGTCGGACCAGCAACAGCAGAAAAACTTCGTGAAGCGGGCTTTTCAGATATCATGAGCATCGCTGTTTCATCACCACGGGAACTTTCAGATGCTGCTGAAATCGGCGAAAGCACAGGTTCAAAAATGATTCTTCACGCAAGGAAATCTTCAAATCTTGGAAATTTTGAAACAGGAAACACATTACTTGAAAAAAGAGGCAATATTGGTCGAATAACAACAAGTTCAAGCACATTAAATGAACTACTTGGTGGAGGATTTGAAACACAATCCATTATTGAATTATTTGGAGAATTTGGTTCAGCGAAAACTCAAATAGCTCATCAATTATGTGTCAATACTCAACTCTCAAAGGAACAAGGCGGGATGGAAAGTCATGTTTTTTTCATTGATACAGAAAATACCTTTCGACCTGAACGTATAATACAAATGGCAGAAGGACATGATTTAGATCCTGAAAAAATATTAGAAAACATTCATGTAGCAAGAGCATATAATTCAAATCATCAAATGCTTCTTGTAGAAAAAGTAATTGAAATGTCAAAAGAAATTAATTCATCTCTTCTTATCGTTGATTCATTGACCGCACATTTCAGAGCGGAATATATTGGACGTGGTGCACTTGCAGACCGTCAACAAAAACTAAATAGACATATGCATGATTTATTACGTTGGAGTGATCTAAATAATGGTGTGGTCTGTGTAACCAATCAAGTATCATCAAAACCTGATGCTTTTTTTGGTGATCCCACCCGTCCTATTGGAGGTCATATCGTTGGCCATACTGCAACATTTCGAATTTATTTACGAAAGAGTAAAGGACCAAGAAGAATAGCACGTTTAATTGATTCGCCATATTTACCTGAAGGTGAAGCAGTATTTACAGTAAGTGAAGCAGGCATTCGTGATTAAAAGAAAGGCTTATAAGGTATAGAACAGTTTCCTTTCACTTGGTGGATAAGAACAATGGCATATAAACAAGATGGATATGTATTACATAAAAGAGATGTTGAATTAAAAGGTGGAAGAATGCAAACAATCTACTTTTTCTGTAAGGAAGGCAATAAACCTAAGAGTGGTGAACCTTGCGATAAACCAGATGATAAAGTAGTTGGTATCAATAAAAGAACAAAGCTTCCATACTTAAAAAAGAAGGCATAATACATTTCTTACTTTTTTTTAAGTAGACATCTTAGATGTTCTACTTATTTTTTTATTTATACTTGCTTTTATAAATGATTTTTCTTTACCAATCATTAAAGGTTGATATTATATGACAATTAGAATTGGTTTTGTTGTGAACCCTATTGCTGGAATGGGTGGTAAAGTTGGATTAAAAGGTACTGATGGTGTCTATAAAGAAGCAATAAAAAGAGGGGCAAAACCTATTTCATTTGATCGATCAGTTTTATGTTTCCAAGAATTTAAAAAACATTTGAATGATGATATCAATGTTGAATGGTATACATGTAACAATGGCATGGGAAAATCAGTTTTGGATACTGTTAATATTAAAAATTACCAGCTTGTTTATGAACCCTCAGAAATACAAACCAGTTCAGATGATACAATTAATGCATGTAAAGAATTATTGAATCAAAATATTGATTTAATAGTGTTTTGTGGTGGTGATGGTACCGCAAGAGATGTTGTAAAAGAAGTAAAAGATTCGATACCAATTCTTGGAATCCCTTCAGGTGTGAAAATGCATTCAGCAGTCTTTGGTATCAACCCAAACGCATCTGGAAAAATGTTACATGAATTTATTCATGGGCGTTTAAGAACAGGTGAAGCTGAGATCATGGATCTAGATGAGACATTATACCGTAAAGGAATCTGGAAAGTACAACTTTATGCAACATGTAAAGGCTTGATAGAACCAACATATATTCAGGTAGGAAAACAAGTGTTTTCTGAACTATCTGAAGAGACTATTAAAGATGAATTATTTGAACATGTATCAGATGAATTGAAGAATCATCCTGATACTCTTTTTTTATTTGGTTCTGGTGGCACTATTGATTATATCGCAGAAAAACTTGAGGTTAATAATACTCTACTTGGTATAGATGCAGTGTATCAACAGAAAACAATTGGAATTGATTTAAATGAAGAAAAATTACTTACAATAATTAAGGGTTATCCGAAAGTTAAGTTGTTTTTAAGTCCAATTGGTGCACAAGGTTTTATTATAGGAAGGGGAAACCTCCAATTAAGCCCTCAGGTTATAAAAATGATAGGTATTGATAATATCATTGTTCTTGCAACTCCATCTAAGGTTCTTTCTACACCTTTTTTACGAGTTGATTCCGGAGATTTAGATCTGGATAAATTGTTTTTTAAACATGAAATGATGATGGTTGTTATTGGGTATAGGCTGTTTCGTGTTGTTCATATTCAGAAACCATAATATCAAATTGAATTTTTTTATGACATCAATAGGGTTATATATGGTATGTTGATTCATGAAAATCAATTAGTAGAATATGGATTAATTTCTTCAATAAATATGATTATGGAGGCTGAAAGAAATATGAAAAGAAATTCAAAAAGTTTTTTAAAAGAAGAATATGAAGCATTAGTTGAAAAGAGTTTAGATTGGAAACTTCGAAATCTTGAATCAGGTTCCCTCCCACATTCTATGGTGGATGGAAAAGAAGTAATCATGCTTTGTTCAAATAATTATTTGAATCTTAGTAATCATCCAAAATTGATAAAGGCATCATGTGATGCAGCACAAAAATTTGGTGCCGGTTCAGGATCTGTACGTGCCATTGCAGGAACCATGAAAATACATATGGATGTTGAAAAGAAGCTTGCTAATTTTAAACATACTGAATCTTCATTAATATATCAAACCGGTTTTGCTGCAAATGCAGGTCTCATTCCTCAGCTTGCAGGAAAAGGCGATATCATTATTAGTGATGAATTAAACCATGGTAGCATCATTGATGGTGTACGTTTAACAAAAGCAGATCGAGCTGTGTATAAACATTGTGATATGGGTGAGCTAGAAAAAGTCCTTATAAATTCAGATTCAAAATATAATAAAATCCTTATTATCACTGATGGTGTGTTTAGTATGGATGGAGATATATCGCCAATGGATAAAGTTGTAAAACTTGCAAATGAATATGGCGCGATGACCTATGTTGATGATGCACATGGTGAAGGTGTTATTGGGCCTGATGGACGAGGAATTGGTGCTCATTTTGGTATTGAAGGAAAAATCGATGTTGAAATGGGAACATTTAGTAAAGCATTTGGTGTTGTTGGTGGATTAGTTGCAGGAAGCCAGGATCTTGTAAATTATGCATATAATAAATCAAGGACATGGTTGTTAAGTGGATCGCACCCTCCTGCTGTTGCAGCAGCTCAATTCGCAGCTATTGATGTACTTGAAACTGAACCAGAACATGTCAAGAATCTTTGGGATAATACCACTTATTTTAAAAAGGAATTAAAATCAATGGGATTTGATACCGGAGAAAGTACTACCCCTATTACTCCTGTTATATGTGGCGAGTCAAAAGATGCTAAAAAACTAAGTGATCGATTGTATGATGAAGGTATTTTTGCCCTCCCTATTGTATTTCCAATGGTTGCTAAGGATAAAGCTCGCATTAGAAATATGATGAATGCAGGTCTTTCAAAAGATGATTTAGATAAAGTTTTAAGAGTTTATGAAAAACTTGGAAAAGAATTAAAACTCATTTAATTCTTTTTTTTTATTATTGGTATTTTCAATGGACGATCAAATAAAGTTACATCATATTGCCCTGCAATGTGATAATAAGGAAGAAGCAATACTATTTTATCAGGATACTTTGGGTTTTAAAGAAACTAAAACATTTTTTCTTTCTGAAAGTTTAACTTATAGTATATTCTGCCTTAATCATTCTGTTGAAGTAATTGTTTTTCAAAATGACTCTTTGTATGTCGAAGTTTTTATTGTACCAGGGAAAAATGAGAAAACATGTGCTCATACCTGTCTTTTAGTTAATGATTTGATTGAATTTATTGATCTTTGTAAAAAAAACCATGTTGATTATTATTCAGTAAAAAAAGAAGATAGGAATCTATGGTTTGTAAAAGATTTCTCAGGTAATATCTTTGAAATGAAGGAAAAAATCATTTAATCTTGATGTGGGTGGTTTACTTTTAATTTATTGTTAATAACCTGGTTAATTGACTCCCATTGATCCTCAAGATCCGGATTTTCAACAGTATTATCAAGTGATTCCTTAAAGCCATCTTTATTTAATTCATTATCTTCTTGATATTTTTTATGAAAAATTAATGTGTTATTTATTTCTTGATGTTTTAATAATTCAGAAACATCTGCTAAAAATAATAGTTCTTCCTTTGTAGGAGACCAAGATATTGTATTTTCATTCAAAGTAATATTTTGAGCATTTTGATTAAGATGTATGTTAATACTGAGATTTTTACCATTTTTTATTAATTCAAGCTTGAAATTAATATTCGAATTTTCTTTAATCATCCACATCCATCCTTGATTCTAGTATGGTTAATTATATATTATATACTTAAAATCTTTCGTTTTTTCCTAAAACTAAAAAAATTTTAAAAAAAACATAATTCTCATATAGTGTTTCCTTATTTTGTATTTTTAGTATGGTGAAGAAATCATTATTATCCGTATTTGGAATGTTTCTATCAGTTATTGGTGTTGTTGGAGTTGTTTTTTCACAATTTATGGTAGAAATGTTTTTATCAGTTATTGCTGCAATGTCTGGATTATTCACCCTTGCATTACAATATGATGAAAAGTGATAATTTTCAATTAAAAAAATCCAATCATTTTAGCATAATTTTGGATAAAATATAAGAATAATCATATCATGTTGTTATTTTATTATGAAAGAAGGATATTTACAGAGTAAAATTGCAGATTTTTCTGAAATGATTCAGGATTTTGAACATCGATTGAAGATGGCTGAAACTGAATTTGAACGGTATCAGATACAACTTGGAAGCTTTAAACAATTATTGAAGAAATTAAAAAAGGTTGAAGAATTTCAAGATCAAGGTATTGAAAAGATAAAAATGGAAAACACAGAAGCAATTGATGAAAAAATAAATTTTCTTACTATGAAAGCTGAAAAAAAAGCTGAAAAAGTCATTGATCAGAAGACAAAACTGATTTCTAATGCATTAAAACAGATTAAAATTGATGAAGAACAGTTTAAAGATT
>Ga0164310_10001613_pt1 | contig 12897 bp, 9 predicted proteins | sample GuaBasSedimGuay1_FD_121795 | JGI IMG/M metagenome (GOLD analysis project Ga0164310, IMG submission 121795) | Subseafloor sediment microbial communities from Guaymas Basin, Gulf of California, Mexico - Guay1, Core 4569-9, 0-3 cm | ecosystem: Environmental > Aquatic > Marine > Hydrothermal vents >... | reverse complement strand
TTCTGAACTGTCTTACTCTTTATCCTTCTACCTGAAGAATGCCTAAGGATCCTGTCTTTTTTAAATATGAATCTCTTTGTCTTAAAAGTCTCCCCTATCTCAAATACCTTTTCCTTTGAAGCGGTTGGAATCTGGACTATATTGTCCTGTTTACCACCTTGGTCTTTGCCCCTTGTTTCATCAAAAGAGGAATTTTGAGAATGTTCTTTATGCTGTTCTTTTGCCTCTTCTTTGGCACCCTTTAGGTCTTTTCTTTCCTCTTCAGGCTCTTTCTGCTCCTCTTTTGCATGCTCAACCTTTATAGATCTATGAAGGAAAATAAGCGGGGAGACTATATCTACATGCTCCTCTTTAATTTCTCTTTCCCCTATGAAAGCTGCATATGCACGTGATGCCCTAAACAGAAAGAGCTCTGCCCTGTGGCCTGAGGTACCGTTTTTAAAACAGAGCTCAACCATATAGTCCAAAACAGACTCATTCCATCTTATATTCTCTATCCATGCCCTTGCCAGAGAGATGTATCTATTTAATTCATGATAGTCTTTGACAAATAGAGCGTTTAGATCGAATACATTTTCCCAGAATCTAATTATCTTTAACTGCTCTTCCTTATCCTCTATCCTATCTAATACAGCCCCCATGCCGATCTTATCCAGGAGATGGGGGGAGAGATGGGCCTCACTGGGATTCAGAGTGCCAAAGATTGTGATATCTTCTGAATATTGAAAGATAAGCGAAAGATACTCTGGAGGCAGCAGATTTATCTCTTCAATTAACAGATATGATCCTCTGGCCTTATTTAGGATTCCATCTTCAAAACATCTTATCCCTCTTTCTATTGTTTTTTCAAGATCTATACCTCCTATAAGATTTTCTTCACTTATATTTAGGGGGATCTCATAGAAGCTGAATTTGAATAGCCTGAGATATTTTTTAAAAAGCTTTAAGATCAAGGACTTTCCAACCCCCTTTTCTCCAAAAAAAAGCACCCCCCCGCATCTCGGGTCTATAATATTCAGGATCAGGGAAAGCTTGGGATAAGGATTGGATACTAATTCAGGAAAGAGCCTGTCAAAGTCCTGAAATAATCTCATAGAGCCTTTTCACCTCGCTTTCTTCCTCTTCAAATGGAAGCCTTTTAAGCCTATGTCTTAGGGCAAGATGTGAAACTCTCTTTATGTCTTCAATATCAACACTCTCTTTTTGTCTAAATGCTGAATATGCCTTAGATGCCTTAAGAAGCACGATTTCACCCCTGTGTCCGTCAAGCCTGAGTTCTGAGGTGATGCTTACAACCATATCATAGACTTTATCAGGGACTTTAAGCTCTGAAAGGATCCTTTTAGCATCAAGAATCTTTTTAAGAAGCTCACCCTGCTCCCTTTCCCATCTCTTTTTAAAACCCTCTGGATCTGTATCAAATTCTATCTTTCTCTTTAAGATCTCTTTTCTCATCTCCCTGTCTGTAATTGATCTTATCTCAACACATAGCCCAAACCTATCCAGAAACTGTGGTCTTAGATCCCCTTCTTCTGGGTTCATGGTGCCAACCAAGATAAATCTTGCAGGGTGTTGAAAGGATATTCCCTCCCTCTCTACCCTGTTTATTCCCATTGCGGCAGAGTCAAGCAATAGATCCACAATATGGTCTTCAAGAAGGTTTACCTCATCGATATAGAGAAAGTTCTGATTTGCTCTTGCAAGAAGACCTGGTTCAAAACGCCTCTTTCCATGCCGTATTGCAAATTCTATATCGATTGTTCCAACTACCCTATCTTCAGTAACCCCTAAGGGGAGCTCTATTACCTCCATCTTCTTATATTCTGTCTCTAAGGCTTGGCCATTTTCCTTTTTCTCTGTGCAATAATCACAAAAAGGGCCTCTGGGAAAGCAGTGAAATGGGCACCCCTTCACAACCTCGATCTCTGGAAGAAGTCTTGCAAGCGCTCTAACTGCCGTGCTCTTGGCGGTTCCTTTCTCTCCCATTATCAGCAGACCACCGATGGATGGATCTATTACATTTAGGAGAAGACCAAGCTTCATGTCTTCCTGATCCACAATAGCAGTGAATGGAAACATCAACCCAACACCTCCTCCATCTTCTTTTTCCAATACTCCACCTCATCTTTTGTAACAATTTCTATACTACCTCCCTGAAAATCTCCGCTAACATCTCCAACACTCTCTTCAAGCCAGCCTTCTATTTCAAGATAGAGCCTCTTTAAGGCCTCTTTTACCTCATCTGAAGGCTCCCAAAGCCCCCTCTGCCATGCCTCCAGAAGCCTTCTTGCGATCTCTTCCAATGCCCAAGGGTTATTCTCTTTAAAAAATTGCCTGTTTTCTTCATCCATCAGAAATGTCCTTGTGATCTCATCAAAAATCCAGTCGTCCACTTCCTGTGTGGTTGCCTCCCAGCCATATACCCTTCCCACTCTTTTGGATATATCCCCTGCGCCTTTGTATCCATGCCTCTTCATTCCCTCGATCCATCTTGGATTGATCAGCTTGGTCCGAACCACACGTCTTATCTCGTCTGAGAGGTCTCTGATTTCAACTCCACCTGGATCTCTTGTATCGCCATAGTATGCCTTAACAGCCCTTTTGCTGAGCTGTCTTGCAGCAGCTGTAATTCCACCGTGCGTTCCAAAATAACAGCAACAGCCAAAGAGATCGTATTCATCTGTTACGACTTTATTGTATGTGATATCAACCGTCTTTAATATATTTGCAAACTCCTTGTGTCTTTTCTCCCCCCATATGCCTTTTCCATATGCATAGCCATTCCAATACAAAAAGATCTCTGCCAGATCCTTCTCCTCCTTCCAGGCAGATGCATATACAGCAAGCTGTGTGCCTGCCTGATATGTGCCTGGCATAGAGCAAAATATCCTTAATGTTGCTGAACGAAAATCACCCCCGTTTTCTTTCATGTTTTTAAGTGAGTGTTTTTTTAAAAAATTCATATCCGAAGGCTCATCAAGCCCGCATACAGCCTGTATTGCATCATCCAGAAGCTCAATACACATGGGAAAGTTATCCCTTGTGATTCCAGATACCCGGATTGTAACATCGATCCTTGGTCTTTTAAGTTCGCTGAGTGGAATTATCTCAAAGCACTTAATCCTTCCATTTGAAAGCCAAACAGGTCTGACACCAATTAGATGCATAATCTGAGCCATTCCTTCCCCGTCTGCCCACATTATGTCAGAACACATCCAATATATTGCAACATTTTCAGGATATCTTCCCTCTTCCTGAAGATGTTTCTCTATCAGTTTCTCTGCCAATAAAATACCAATCCTATATGCAGGCTTTGTAGGAATAGTGTGTGGGTCAAGGCTGTAAAAATTTCTTCCAGTGGGCAAGACATCATCCCTTCCACGACTTATAAGTCCGGATGGGCCAGCAGGTATGTATCCCCCTTGAAATCCATTTAGAAGAGATTCAATCTCTTTTGACTCATCTATTCGTCTGTTAAGCTCAAGAATCTCTTTTCTCAATTTCTGCCATCTATTGGATTTCCACTCTATCTTTCTTATAATCTCTTTAATATCCTGCATTTATAACCTCCTTGATAACCTCTTTGCCTATTCTGTCTATAATTTCCAAGATCGCCCCATAGCTTTTACCAGAGCTTGCATCCCATCTTTTTTGATCTTTTAAAAGATCTTCAAGCCGATAACCTAAAAGTCTTGCAATCTCCTTCCTCAAAGAGACCTCCTTTTCAGAGTCATAACGCATAATTGAGTATATAAGCTCTGCCCTCCTTTCCCCCTCTGGAATCCTCCCAAAGACATGCATCCCATCCTGAATCTGTGTGTTTCGGATAAGCGATAGCCTTCCGTGTACCTCCTCTACAATTAAATCAAATGGAATCTCATGAACCTCATCCTGGGAGAGGTCTGAAAGCCTCATATATCTACCCTTCCATCTGATCCTGATCTCTTTGTCAAGAGCGCTATCTTTTAGAGCATCCATTATCAAATGAGAGAGTGCATGAAGCCTTGAGGGATCCTTTTGCTTGCACATTTCATACTGGCCTACAAGGTTTTCAAGCTCTTCAAGCCTCCCATATAGAGCAGATTCGGTTAAAGCTGTCTGCATATGGTCAACAAGCACAGCTAAGGCTCTTCTCTTTGCTATGGTTCCTTCAGGTGGATTATCCGCATTGTAAATGTAAAGATGCGGGATGGTATCTATTCCTATATCAGGAAAGCATCCGCTGGAAAGTGCAACACCCTTTCCAGGAAGAAATTCCAGGTTTCCATGTGTCCCAACGTGTAGGATTGCATCTGCCTTAAACTTCCTGGTTATCCACCTGTATGTTGCTATATATTGATGAGGGGGAGGGATGTCAGGGTCATGCAGGATCTTGCATACCTTCCCATCACATCTGGGTCCAGCACACCCCCTCTTTGGTTGCACATGCAAGGTTACATTTCCAAACCTAAGACCTGTTATCACGATCTTATCATCATAGAGCATGGAGGGTGGTACCCCATCTTTATATCTACCAGGAGGTTCCCCCCATGCATCAATCATCCTCTTTTGTGCCTTAGAGGGAAGCTCAGAAAACCAGTTAAGATATTCCTGCAGGGAGACAAGGTCAATTGCTCCACCCTTTTGAACTATCTCTTCCACAGTTGTCCATCGAAACTCAGATAGTGCCTTCCTTTCCATTATCTTTTCTATGAGTTCCTTTCCACTCTCTGGCACATCTTCGATCTTATAGCCTTCATCTTTCATCCTTTTCATTATCTCTACAGCTGATTCCAGACTGTCTAAGTGGGCAGCCACTCCCACTGTTGCTTCAACACTTGCACAAGGGTTGTTGTGTAGCACTATGGAGATTCGTCTGTCCTGTATGGGCCTATCTCTTAACTTGATCCATCTCTTAACCCTTAAGGCCAGCTTTTTGACTCTATCTTCTATGGGCATCTTCTTCCTTTCGTCTGCCTCACCATTAAGCTGTGCAGATATAATTATGGGCTCTATTGTGCCTTCAAATTCCGGAAGGGAGACAGACCATCCGATATCCATATTCAGTTCTTGCTCTTCCCATTCAGAGATTGTCTTATAATAGGAGCTTATAGGACAAAAACATGGAATATTTAGCCTTTTTAACAACTCCACACCTTCGACTGCTGTCTCTGATTTATTATATCCCTTTTCCCTGCTTGTGCCTAAGAAAAAGGAAATAAGCTTTATAAATGCATCGATTCTGGATCTTCCTGACCCATCTAAAAACCATTCCTCTATCACCTCACCAGATCCCTTTGTTCCCAGGGCAGTATCCTTTACAGAGTATGCAAAGCCTGAAATTACCCTCAGGTTCAGTCTTTCAAGCTCGCCTATGAGCATATCCTCTACCTCTGTATTTCCATTTATCCAGTAGTGTCTTGAAAAGAGTATCCCAACAGTGGGAAGCCCATTCCTTAAAGGAAAGTTAGACTCATACCATCTGAGATATTCGTTTATGTCTTTAAAGATCCTATCTGCTTCTGGATGGTAAAGCCCTTCCCATGGAAGCTCTTCTGGATCTTCATAGTAGATATTGAATCCGAGAAGCCTTTTTGCAAGAAAACGACACATATTTGTGATATTCTTCTCTCCATTTATAACCATATACCTGTATGCGGTGCTGAGAACCTCTGGCTCCACATTTGATAGCCTCCAATAGGATGGATCGTGGCCGAGACAGACAATCTTTGCCTTTAAGGATGGATCTTTAATCTTCCTCTCTATCTCATCCCAGATAGGCTCATTTGATCTGTAAAGAAAAAGGATATCCGCACTTTCAATCTCATCCATAACCGTGCTGAGCCTGTCAGGATCATTTTGAAGAGCTCTGGAGGAGTAGACCTTGAGCTCAAATTCCTTGATATTTTTTGAAGCCCTATAGAGCATGTTAAAGTAGCTCTGCCATGTAATTGATAAGAGTTTCATCCTGCCTCCCCCCTAAGAGTCCAGAATTGGTGCTAAAAACCTCTTTCCATTTAAGGATAGCATCCTTACATCCAGATCATAGACCTTTTTGATAAGCTCTTCATTTAGAATATCAAAGGGTCTTCCCTCTGCAATCTTTCTTCCCGAATCTATCACAACCACCTTGTCTGAAAAGAGATTAGATAGATTGGGGTCATGTAGTGTCATCAAGACCGTAATCTTTCTTTCTTTTGCGATCTTTCTTATCTTTTTAAGCACAGCTATCTGGTTTTTTAAATCTAAATGGCTGGTAGGTTCATCAAGAAGCATAATGGGAGCTTCCTGTGCAATTGCCCTTGCAATCAATGTAAGCTGTCTTTCTCCTCCACTGATATTGGTATAGAGGGCATCTCTTAGATGTTCTATACTTAAGAATCTTAATGCTTCGTTTGCAGTTTCAATATCTCTCTTTTTAGGAGATGAAAAGAGCCCGATAAATGGTGCCCTTCCCATAAGAACAACCTCAAAGACAGTATATGGAAAGGCAGGTTCATGCTCTTGCGGAACCAAAGAAAAGAGCCTTGATTTTTCCCTGGGGTCAAGCCTTTCAATTGGCCTATCATGCACCTCTATGCATCCTTTAGAATATTTCCAGATGCCCGCAAGACACTTAAAAATAGTAGTTTTACCTGATCCATTTGGCCCCAATATTGTAGTAATACTTTCTGAAGATACAAAGAAACTTATCCCTTTCAGGATATCTGATCCATTGTTTCTGTGTCTGAAGTAGAGCTCTTTTACTCTGAGCACTATCTTCCCCATACCTCCTTCCCTCCCCGCTTAAGGAGGTAGATAAAGAATGGGGCACCGCTTATAGATGTAATTATTCCAACAGGAATATCAAAGCTTGTAAGTGTCCTTGAAATCGTATCTGCTGCAATCATAAAAGATGCGCCTGCAAAAAAGGAAAGTGGAACAAGGATCCTGTGATCTGGGCCAATGATCATCCTAACAAGATGTGGAACCATAAGGCCAACCCATCCGATTATCCCTGTAAGAGAAGTTGCAACCGAAACCGCCAGAGTGGAAAATCCAATAAATAGAAGCCTCTCAAGTTTTACATTGATCCCGAGGGCCTTTGCCTCCTCATATCCAAGGCTTAGCACATTTAGTCTCCATCGCATAAAAAATATGGGGATTAAGGAAAGACCAATTCCCACACCTGCGATCTTAACCGAATCCCAATCAGAGAGGGAAAAGCTACCCATAAGCCAAAATACAATTGCCTGGAGTCTATGGGGATCCACCAGAAACTTGATAATAGATACTAAAGCTGTAAAAAATGCTGAAACTATCACTCCTGAAAGGATAAGCGGTAGCCTGCTTACCTCACCCTGACCCTTGGCGATATTGTAGGAGATAATTACAGCAAGAAGAGAAAATATAAATGCCATAAGCTGAATGGGAATAAAGTTTAAGAATCCAACACATATAGCACATCCAAATGCAGCCCCTGCAGATATGCCCAAGATAAATGGATCTATAAGGGGATTTCTAAATATCCCCTGAAGAGTAACCCCGCTGCCAGAAAGAGCCGCTCCAACCAGACCGGCAAGAATAATCCTCGGAAGCCTTATATCCAAAACAATGGCCTTCTGTGGGGTATCTTCTATGTGAAATACATGTAAAGTTTCGTTTAAGAGGATCTTTATAACATCCTTTGCATTGATTCCATAGGCTCCCAGAAAGAGGGCTATGAAACCAAAAAGAAAGGGTGAAAGCACCATAATTAATATCTTAAAATCTTTCATATTCTTTTACCTTATGGTAAGAGATTCCAAATAGCTTCTTATAGAATCTGTTTGTGAGGCTTTCAAACTCTATGTCTTTAAATCGCTCCGGATAGAGTCTCTTTGCCATATAGAGGGAGATAGGGGCAAGCCTTGGAGACCAGGTTGACCAGCGCGGAAGTTTAAACACCTTTCGGTTTTTAACCGCATCTATGAATCTCCACTGAGAATTTTTATAGATCCATGAGGTATCATACCCTGCAGAACCCCAGATAAATATGACATCAGGATTCCATTTTACAATCATTTCTATGGGGACATCCGCATATCTCTTTTTTATCTTGCCTGCTGGATTTATCCCTCCAATAAGATTGATGATATCATCTGTAACACCAATACCACATGAAACCCTGTTTGGCTTACCCCCTATATGAATCGCCTTTCTCTTCATCTTATCTGGAATTCCACTGACCCTCTTCTCAATAAGATCAAAGATACCCTCCATCTCCCGGATGAGTTCCTGTGCCCTATTTGGCTTTCCAAATAGCCTTCCATGCATCCTGATTACCTGGTAGAGCTCAGTGAGACTATCAGGATATATCGCAATTGTCTTTATCTCCCTTTTTTCCAAAAACCTTACATTTTCAGGATTATAACTCCAGGTAATAACGATATCGGGTGCTAATTTCAAGATTGCCTCGATGTTTAAATTGCTTCCCGCACCAACCAATGGCTTTCTCAAAGATGGATTTTCACTTACAATCGCCCTGTATAGATCACAGGACTTCTCTGCCCACATAGATACCCCCACAACCTGATCCCATACTCTTAGAGCCGGTATAAGCTCATATGTAATTACCACCACTGCCCTTTTTACAGGTATTTCAACACTTACACTCCTTCCAAGCTTATCAGTTAGTGTATAGGTTAGGGCAAAAGATGCCTTTACAATTGAAAGAATCACTAATAATATCAATAGACTATGCTTAACCCCAAAAACCATGATCTTCCAGGTGCCCTATAGTATTGAAAATAGTCTTCATCAAAGATGTTATTTAGGCTCAAGCTTAACTTTGTGTTTTTCTTTATCTGATAACAGATCCTTGCATCTAAGAGAAAGTGAGAGTCATATGAGCCATAGACATTCTCTTCTTTATCTGAATTGTCATCTTTGCTGAACCACTTATCCACATATCTTCCAATGATAGAACCTGAAAGGCCCCATCTCTTAAATTCAGCTCCAATATTGTATCTCCAAAGTGGAAGATAGGTAAGTCTGCATCCTTCTGCCTTTGGATTTGCCTTATTTTCTTTTATCTCTGAATCGGTATATGTAAAATTACCAAACAATCTAAGCCAGTTTTCAATTTTTTGCTCTAACTCAAATTCCACCCCTCTTGACTCTGCCTCTCCCACATTTACATATTCATAAAATTTAGGTTTTGTGCTTTTTCTATAGATAAGATCCTCCATATGATTTTCAAAATATGTGATAGATGTCTTTGCACCCTTCCAGAGCCTTTGCTCAATCCCCATATCCCAGGAGATAACGGTTTCTGGATCCAGATCGGGATTTCCTGCATAGGTTGAGCCATAGGAGCTTGTCCAGGTCCTGTAGAGTTCATATATGGTTGGAGATCTAAACGCCTTTCCTATTGAACCTTTTAAAGTGGTTCGGTCAACAGGTGTCCAAACAATAGCAAGTTTTGGACTAAATGAGGATTTACTCTTTGAAGGATATATCTTTGGATAACCCGCTTTTCCTACATCATCTGCATATCCATCATAACTCTTCCACCAATCCTCTCTAAGACCCAGATAAGCGGTAAGATTTTTCAATACATGAATCTCATCCTGAATAAAGAGTGCATAGGTCCTCTCCTTTCCCTTTGATTCATACTTCAAGATGGCCTTTGAATCCTCATCTTTCCAATTGCCAAGATAGTGCTCCTGGGTTTCAGAGTGTCCATATCTAAAGGAAGTTCCAAAGGTAAACAGATGTCTTTTAAATAGAGGAAGATCAAACTGCACATCCACCATGTATGCTTCAGATGGGGTGCTTGATATGTATCCACACTTTTTGGGACTTACAGCACATCCTTCCTTTGTTGCACCACTTCCAGGTGTTATATACCAGTTGTCATCGGTGTCCAGAAAGGAAAGATTTAGTTTGCTCTTAAGCCTGTTAAATGCAGTTTCAAAACGGATAGAGTATATGTTTCTGCTTACCCCACCGTCTCCATGAAGAAATGTCTTTTCTTTTACTTTTGTATAACTCCACAAAGGATTTCCCTGGGCATCTAAAAGGTATGTCTTTGGATCTTCATATCCATATTCATAGCGATTTCTTATAAAAGATAAGGTTAAATTTGTATCTTTATTAAATTCATATCTGGTCTTTAGATGGAAGCAGTCATCCCACCAGGTATTGTCCCCTCGGTTTCCTATAAGATATGCTGTCTTTCCATACCTATCTTTGGTTATAGTATATCCACCTACAGGTGGCTTATATTTCTGAACATTTAGATCAGATGGATATCCATTGGTGTCATGCCTCCCATAGCTTAAAAATATGCCCAATCCCTCTAAAGGCCTATCCCCATAGGATAGATAAAGGCTCTTAAGATCATCCATCGCCTCACCACGATCAAAGCCTGAACCATAACCCAGCTTCAATTTAAGTTCTCTTTTCTGTGGCATCTTTGTAATAAAATTTACCACTCCTCCCATTGCATATCCTCCATAGAGAGAGGAAAAGGGGCCTTTTACGACCTCTACCCTTTCAAGATCCTCCGGGGAAAACCCTCCAAACTTTATAACTCCAGTATATGGACTGTTTAAGACAATCCCGTCCATCAGGATCAGAGTCCTGTTTTGGCGAGGAATCCCTCGAAGTGTAATGAAAGAGAGCGTATCCATAAGCCCTTTTCCTCTTCTAACAAATACGCCTGGAATATCATTTAGCACCTGATCAAAGGTATCCGGCCCCTTTAAGTCAATTTTATCCTTCGTGATCACACAGACAGATCCAGGAGCATGTTCAATTCTCTTTTCTGTCCTGGTTGCAGTTACAACCATCTCTTCAAGCCTGATAGGCTTCTTTTGACAATGACCGAAAGGAGAATATAAAAACAGGATACTCAGGGTAATAGATATAAGAAGATACCAAAACCTCATCTTTATGCCCCCCTTTCTGAAAAGATAAAAAGGCCAAGAAGACCTTTTCGGAGTTCGCTCCTTTTAAGGCCTTCTTGGCCTCTCTATTATTGGAGGGATCCTTTCCCTATATTTTTTACTCTTAATATGCCCCCCTTCCTTTATCTGTCAAGAAAAAAATAGGCTCTATAAAATTATGTATGAAAAACTTTTATACTAAGGAGGTTAGGATTTTAAGGGATGACCTTATAGCTACACTATAAGGGGTGCTTAAGGAAGTCCAAAAAATCAGGTCAAATATGTTTTTCCACACAATTTGACAAAGAGCCTTCTTTCCTTGACTTTTCTTCTCTTATTTTGTATTTTAACAAATATTTCTAATACTTATTTATCTATCAGTTAACCGAAAGAATTATAAAGGAGTAAGAAAAGTGAAAGTAAATATTATTATTGAGAAAGATCAGTATGGATATTATGCTTTTTGTCCTGAATTGAAAGGTTGCCATACTCAGGGAGATTCTCTTGAAGAAGTGCTCGAGAATATAAAAGAGGCTATAGAGCTTTATCTGAAAACCCTGTCTCCAGAGGAAAGGGAGTATTGTCTAAGCAAGGAGATATTAACAACCTCTATGGAAGTAAAAGTTGCCTAAGTTGCCAAGATTGACAGCTGAAGAAGCTGAAAGAATGCTTCTCAAAGCTGGGTTTGAGCACGTGAGGACTAAAGGAAGTCACAAGATTTATAGAAGAGATAAAGAGAGATTTATTTTGCCATTTCACAAGGGCAAAATATTACATCCCAAGATAGTAAAGGCGCTCACAGAAGTAATAGAAAGATAGATCTGTTAACAAGCAGGTGCGCTTAACCACCATTCCGCTGCGCGCTTCAGGCTTGCTCTAAGTTGGTAAGTGACCTTATGCATGCAAAAGCATTGAATTTTTCAAAGCTCTCCTTATGATATATAATTCGTTATATTTTTAGGCAGGATTGGTATTAAGTTTAGCTTATTTAATTTTCTAAAAGATTCCCATATAATGGCAAATGCCTAAATTTCCCTTGACACCTCTTAAATAAAATGTAGTATAAGAAAATAAAAGAATCCAGGTGCCCATTAGAAGGGCTTAATAGGGAACCCGGTGAGAGTCCGGGACCGGCCCGCGGCTGTAAGTGGGGACGAAAGCCGCTGATCGGGGACGTTATTCATTATAGGTTACTGTCTGTATATGCGAATAAGGGAATGAATAGCGTGCCTCGAGAAAGGCCACTGCCCTGCACCAAACTTAAAAAAGCCGCCTCCCAGGATGGTTCCATTGTTTGATAGGGGAGGTCGGCTGAGCAAGAGTAAAAGATCTTAAGTTTGGTGCAGGGTGGGAAGGTGCGGCAAGTAGGTTGATCCACGAGTCAGAAGACCTGCCTGGATTCGAAAGACCCTGAGCCTGTCGTGGAGTAGCAGGAAGGGGTTAGAAGATCTTGGGGATAAAACGGGAATCCCTGGATCGGAGTGATCCGATTCAGGGATTTTTTTTGAGGAAAAACACATAGAAAAAACCGCTTTAAGTTTTAAAAAAGCTTGTATTTTTAATATCTTACACAAAATTTAGATATCTTTTAAAGGGGCGGAGCACTGCCTAAGATATGTATGATCTGGTTATTCCAATAAGGCTTTTTCAACTTTCTGCTCTATTTTATGGCCTTTCAGTGCTTTTTGTCTTAATTAGATTCAGCCGGTCTGCGGTTATATCCATGGGAGTCGGGCTTTTAATAAACCTCTTATCTGATATACACGGAAGGTATCTCATATGGCCCTATTGTAACATGTTTAATGAACCCTTTTTTCTTCCCCTTTTTCTTTCTTTTCTATCTCTTTATCTTCTATTTAAAGGCATAGAGAGAGAGGGCCTGCTTTTTATCCCATTGGTCTTTTTCTTTTCACTTATTGCCATCTTCTGTTTTGAGAGCTACTATCCCCCCTTTACAATGATGTCAAAAAGCATATATTCCCATCTGTTTCACCTATCTATCTTTATC
>Ga0164310_10001612_pt1 | contig 12902 bp, 10 predicted proteins | sample GuaBasSedimGuay1_FD_121795 | JGI IMG/M metagenome (GOLD analysis project Ga0164310, IMG submission 121795) | Subseafloor sediment microbial communities from Guaymas Basin, Gulf of California, Mexico - Guay1, Core 4569-9, 0-3 cm | ecosystem: Environmental > Aquatic > Marine > Hydrothermal vents... | reverse complement strand
GGTTAACATGGCAAGAACTTTAAGAAAGTATAAGAATCTGTCGCGGAAGTTTCAAGCGATGGCTCATCCCGCACGACTTAAATTGCTGCATACTTTGTTGGAAAAAGAATGTTGTGTGGGCGAACTTCAAAAATGCTTACAGATATCTCAACCTAATACGTCGCAGCACCTTAAAGTTCTACGGACGGCGGGAATTGTTAAGGGAAAAAAGGAGAAAAACCGCATTTGTTATCGAATCGCGGATAAGAATATCAAACAAATTTTAATTATGTATTTTGGAGGAGAAGAGAAAAATGGCTAATATACCGGAAGTGACAGATAGTACTTTTCAACAAGAGGTCCTGGAGTCAGATCGGCCTGTTTTAGTAGATTTTTGGGCTCCGTGGTGTGCTCCTTGCCGCATGGTGTCCCCCGTAGTGGAAGCAGTGGCCGAAAAGTACAAGGACAAAGTGAAGTTTTTTAAAATGAATACCGATGAAAATATGCAGACAGCTGTTAAGTATCAAATAATGGCTATTCCCTCCCTGATTATTTTTAGAGGGGGAAAGGAAGCCGAAAGAATTGTGGGCTTTAGACCCCAAAAAGATATCGAAGCCATCCTCGATAATCATTTGCAAAAGGAGGATAAATCCTTTCTGGGGAAAAGATAGAGCTGGGATTCAGTTAAGGGGAACGTAAATATCTGATCAAAAAGCAAGGTGGGCTGAAAAGCCCTGAGCTTCAAGTTGAAATTCACCCTCCAGTTGGTTGAGTAAGTGGATCTGATTATCCCTGGGGTAGAAGAATTGTTGTCCTTGGAGAGAAGAGGACACTTATTCTTTTGACCATTTTAAAGCTGAATCTTCGGTTACCAAGAGATTACTCACTTAAACAGCTGATTAAATCGCCTTGCCTTGTAATCTAAATGAGAAAAAGCCTAAAATAACGAAATTGTAGTGAAATAGAGAGACTACAAAAAAAATTAACGAGCATCTAAATGAGAAAGATCATCATTTGTTTTTTAAGAATAAATTAAGGAGGAATTACCATGTGGTGGGAAAACAAGATAATGAGAACCTTCCGCTGTCAGTTGAAACAGAGCCCAGGAGGTTTAGGGCATTTATTAGCTGAGCTGGGGGCTGCTGGTGGCTTTTTGGGAGAAATAAAGACAATTCATATGGGTCGGTCGGTGGTGATAAGAGATATCGTAGTTTTTGCTGACAATTTTAGTCATTTAGATAAATTGATTAAAATTGTTAATGATAATCCTGATGTTAATTTACTTGAAGTTCGAGATGAGGTGTTAGAAGTTCATCAGGGAGGTAAGATTGCTGTTCGCAGCCGATATAAAATTGATAGTTTAAGCCAATTAAGGAGAGTCTATACTCCAGGAGTGGCCGAAGTTTGCTTGAGGATAAAAGAAGATCCTCACCTCGCTTGGCGATTTACGGCGATCAATCACTTAGTGGCCATTGTCTCCGATGGTTCGGCGGTATTAGGGTTAGGTGATATCGGAGCGGTTGCTTCCATGCCAGTCATGGAGGGCAAAGCCTGTCTCATGGAGACCTTGGTTGGTCTTTCCGGGATACCAATTCTAATCAACACCAAAGATGTTGACGAAATTGTCAAGACAGTGGTTACTATCGCTCCCACTTTCAGTGCCATTCAGCTAGAGGATATTTCAGCTCCACGGTGCTTTGAAATTGAAGAAAGGCTCCGACAACAAGTTGATATCCCGGTCATGCATGATGACCAGCATGGAACCGCAGTGGTAGTTTTGGCCGCGCTGTTAAATGCCGCCAAGATGTCGGGGGTTGATCTCAAAAGTACTTACTTCGGGCAAATAGGTCTAGGGGCTGCTGGGCTGGCCGTGGCTAAGATGTTAATGCATTATTTTGGGCAATCAGTCAAAGGTGCTGATATCAATGAAGATGCTCAAAAAAGACTCGCTAGGGCTGGAGGGATCCCTGCTGACCTCGAAGAGATTATGCAGAGTTGTGGAGTAGTGATTGCCACGACCGGAGTTCCAGGATTAATCAAGCCTGAGATGATTCAACCGGGACAGATTATTTTGGCCTTATCCAATCCAAATCCAGAAATAAAACCCGATGAGGCATTAGCCGCTGGAGCAGTTTTTGCTGCCGATGGTCGCTCGGTAAACAATATTTTGGGCTTTCCTGGAATTTTTCGGGGAGCAGTCGATGCCAAAGTTTCAGATATTACTGAGGAAATGCTGGAAGCGGCTGCCTTGGCTATTGCTGAATCTACTCCGCCAGGTGAATTAGTACCTAACCCCCTTGATCGCCAGGTTCACCGGAGGGTGGCTCAAGCAGTAGCTCGAAAAGCCTTGGAGTTGAGGTTGAGCCGGGCCGATTTATCCGGCTATTTTGATTAATTTCGCCTTTATATTTATAAGAAAAAGAGAATTATCACCATTGAGTTTATTATCATCGAGATGGTCTTGTTATTCAGGATTAGGGTAAAAAAAGAAGTGGCTAGTGCTGTCTGACAATATGGAGATGGGCATTATTCTTGGTGAAAATTTAAAAAAAATACTAATTATTCCCACCACAGTGGAGGTTGAAAAATTTTTATTTTTTTCCGGACAAACTATTTTTATCTTGTCAAAACAAGAAGTTTAAGTTATCTCTATGGGGAAAGGAGGTTACAGTCTAATGAATAAAAGGGTTAGCCTGGCAATTATGCTTTTTTGTTGTCTAAGCTTGATGATCTTAGCTCAATCCAGGAACCGTGAGCAGGATTTTTCCGTGATTAAGGTTAAACCAGCCTCAATGACTCCCTTAAAAAAGGTGGCATTGAGCTGGTTAGATGAGCATTTCACCTTCCTCTCTGAACTCAATCGGAAAATTTGGGAGTATGCGGAAATAGCCATGGAAGAATATCGATCTTCCGCTTTATTAGCTGATTTTTTAGAAAAAAATGGCTTTTTAGTCCAGAGAGAAGTGGCGGGCATGCCCACTGCTTTCGTAGCTGTCTATGGTACGGGAAAGCCAGTTATTGGCATTTTAGCTGAGTATGATGCTTTGCCTGGCCTTTCTCAAGATACCGTTCCTTACCAGAAACCTCTAGAAAAAGGGAAGCCTGGCCATGGCTGTGGACATAATATTTTTGGAGTGGCCTCGACGGCGGCGGCCGTGGCCATGAAAGAGGTTATGGTCAAGAATAATCTCCCCGGAACGATCAAATTATTTGGTTGCCCGGCTGAGGAAACATTGATTGGCAAAGTATTTATGGCCCGGGAAGGACTTTTTGATGGTTTAGATGCTTGTATTCAGTGGCACCCGAGTGCTAGAAATGGAGTTTCTCTGGGTTCATCCAATGCTTTAAATCAGTTTGAAGTCGAGTTTTTTGGTCAAACTGCCCATGCAGCTGGTGACCCTTGGCATGGTCGAAGCGCTCTCGATGCTATTGAATTGACCAATATCGGCTTAAATTATTTACGGGAACATCTCAAACCAACAGCTCGAATTCATTACGTAATTACTGATGGAGGATTGGCTCCCAACGTAGTCCCTGATTATGCCCGGGCCTGGTATTACGTTCGTGATGCTGATCGAGAGAGTGTTGAGGAGGACTATCGTCGGGTGCTGGATATAATTGATGGGGCAGCCAAAATGACCGGAACCAAGTATAAGGTCCACTTCATCAGTGGTGTTTATAACCTCCTTCCTAATCGGGTGGGCTGCGAGGTTGTTTATAGTAATCTTCTCCTTGTTGGCTCCCCCTCTTTTGATGAGCAGGAGCAAGAATTTGCTCGAGAAATTCACAGAAACCTGGGGGTGGAACCTAAGGGCCTTGATACTGAGATCCAACCTTTAAAATTACCAGGCCAAAGTTGGGGCGGCGGGTCAACCGATGTGGCTGATGTGAGCTGGATAACTCCAACCACAACTTTGGGTGTTGCCTGTAAACCTCTTGATACTCCGGGGCATCATTGGTCGACGGTAGCTTGCGGGGGGATGACTATTGGCCATAAGGCCATGTTAACCGCCAGCAAGGTGATGGCCTTAACCGCAGTGGATTTTTTCACCAACCCCGAGATACTGAAAAAGATGAAAGAGGAATGGGTAAAAAAAACAGCTGGAAAGCCTTATAAATCCCCTCTGCCACCCGACCTTAAACCCCCGATTAAACCAAGACCAGTAGATAAATAGCCACTTTCTTTGGCTTGATCTTGTTTATTTTTCTCAATAATTTTGCTGTCGAGAGAAATAGATGATTTATGATTATTTATTGGTGGAGAAAATTAAGGCTATCGCTATTAACGTCGTTCGTGATTTAGAGGAGAGGAAGAACAACGTTGGGGCGGTTAAACCAACGTAGTTGATTTCTCTCGTTAAGATTGGATAAAGAGGGGTGAGCCAGAATAAGTCAGCGAAAGAAAAACTTTTTCTTCGCTTTAACAATTAATAAATATATCGCCCCCTCCCTTTGTTCTGCCTTTAAATGATGGTAGCTGTAAAGACCTAACGCATACTAAAATATTTAGAAAAATGTGGGGTGAGTCCTCCTTTCATTGGTTTGTTTTTAATGAGGAAATTACTACGATGTCCCCTCTTTTTTAATTTCAGGTACTCATTTTGGCGATGAACCGGCGGGAAAGGTTGTGGCCGGGAGGAAAAATCCACTGCAAAAAATAGACTCCGGGTAAATTGTATCGACCAACATTGATCGGCGAAGAAACATTAAAACTGAGATTGAAAATGAGAAAATTAAACCTAAGAAGATTATTTCTAAGGGAAAAAAGATTGAAATGTAAATGATTTACCAATCTGGTTTAGATGGCCTTGCTCATCGTAGATTATTGCTCCATAAGCCGGGAAAGCTTTGATGATTTTTTCGGGCTGAGGGGAAACAAATAAGGCGGTGGAGAGGGCATCACAGATGGCTGTTTCCGGGCCGATAGCCGTGACGCTTGTTTTGCCTCGGGCAGGATAACCTGTGTGAGGGTCAAAAACATGATGATATCTTTTTCCTTGGTGAGTGAAGTATCGTTGATAGTCTCCGGTGGTAGTGGCCGCCAAATTAGTAATTGAGAGAACCCCAAGGAAACCATTTTTCCGGGGATGCTTTATCCCCACTTTCCAAGAAGATTCTTCAGGATTTTGACCCCAACAATAGAGATCACCACCGGCATTGATAAAACCATGGAGCACTCCTAAGTTCTGAACTTTTTTGGCGGCTAAGTCCACTCCGTACCCTTTAGCAATACCTCCCCAGTCCAATTTTTGATGAGGGCCAAGGATTAACTGGTTATTTTCCACCTTGATTTTATCCATCCCGATGAGGGGCAGGGTCTTCTTTATTTCTTCGGGAGAAGGAAGGTGAGGTTGGCCGTTAAGAAAACCCCACAGCTGGGAAAGAGGGGCTACTGTAAGGTCAAAAGCACCCTCTGATTGTTGGTAAACTTGATAAGCTTTGTGGTAGAGATCAATAACTTGCGGAGAGACAACCTGGGTGGCTTGGGGCCCAAAGTTATGCTCGATGGAGGCAAAAATTTGGTGAATTGAATCCAGGGCTTTTTTGTATAAGGACGAAGAGCAATAAAGGCGAATTTCGCAAAGAGTGTCAAAGTAAACGATGGTTGTCTGGTGCCAGCTCTTGGAAGAGGAACAAGAAAAAAAGAAAAGTACTGAGATTAAAATAAAGCCAAGAAAAAGATTGTTGATTAGGTCAAGCCTTAAATTTTTTTTCATTAGTGGAAAATTATTATACCATATGTTTTTCCCGAACAACTGGTGTCTTCCGCCGCCTTTAAATAAATTTCATCAAGGCTAGGCTTGTCTGGGCTAATTAAGTCATTAAAACCGTAGCTTTGTCATTTTTTATCAATTTATCTCTAAAATATATTCCTGATAAAGAAATGATTTTTAATTCAAAGGGGTTGTTATCTGGCCGGAACCATTGAATTAATAAGGTTATTTACCTTGGGTGAGGACAGAAAAAAAATAATGGATTAAGAGGCGCCAGGTCAGGTGAGGGAAGTAAAGATTAACGGATTAAAAGCGGCCAGATCTCCACGTTCAACTTTAATTTCTTTTAAGAACCCGACCGGGGTTAAATTTTTTGATGCTGCTTTGAGTTCTGGCCTTTTAATTAGTTAAGGTCAAATGAGGCGACCAGCCCCTCTTTAATTTTGACCCCCATTTAATCTTGTTTCCCTTGCCCCACCAACATAGAAGAGAATCACATAATAATCACGGAGGTAATAGCCTGGTTTTTCGTTATTAATCAAGATGATTCGATGGTTGACAAAAAAAACTAGATTTTATAAGTTGAGGCTTCGGTGAACGGCTTAATTTTTCAGGCATTTTCTCTTCTGCTTTTGTTTATTTGTCTTACCTTATTTTTTTTCTCCCCATCTCTTATGGCGATGAATTTCTTGGAGTGGATTGGGGGAAGAGTATTAACTAGTTATTCGAGAGCCTCTTCTCGGTTTAGTTGACTCAATCTGGCTTCCTTGAACATTAAGGATAAATAGTAGTGAAAAAAAATAAAAAAACACTTAAAAAGGTTCTAAGAAAGAGTAGCCTTAATAAAAATGAAAGGGGATAGAAATGAGCCCTCTAAACCATGAGAAAATTTATAGGAATTACTTAAGGCCGGGCCAAATTTATCTGTTAACATTATTGCGGATTTTAATCGGCTGGCATTTTTTGTATGAAGGTTTGGCCAAATTATTCAATCCCTACTGGACATCAGCGGACTTTTTATTGCAATCTAAATGGATTTTTTCCAGCTTGTTTAAAGCCCTCGCGGCTTCACCAACCATTTTAAAGATTGTTGACTGGCTTAATATCTGGGGGTTGATCCTCATTGGCTTAGCTTTGATGTTCGGTTTTGCCGAGAAAGTTGCCTGTTGGACCGGAGCCATCTTGCTTTTTCTTTACTACTTAGCGACTCCTCCTTTTAGTGGTTATTCATACTCGATACCCCAGGAAGGAAGTTATGTCATTGTTAATAAGAATCTTATTGAGCTGGTCGCTCTACTTGTTTTAAACGTTTTCCACACCAGTCGGGTATATGGCCTTGATTACTTTTTCTTCCGGAAAAAACAGGCCCCCTCAATCCAGAAATAAAAGGAGAAAATAAAATGAGTAACGATGAACACCAAGACAAGAAAAAAGAGAAGAAACAAGAAAACTCTGAACCGAAATTAAAATTGACCCGTCGCGATATCCTTAAAGGATTGGTGGGAGTTCCTTTTGGAGGTGCTCTGGCTGTTAGCGCTTGGGAGAAGATTGCCGGGGAGAGGGCGAAGAGGAAGCTAATTCTTGATGAACTGGGATTGATTGAAGAAGCTCCCTCATCTCGAGAACCCGTTTCTCCTCCTTCCTCGAAGGAGTTGATCAGAGTGGGAGTTATTGGTTTTGGGGGCCGGGGAGAAAGTGTTGTCCAGTCGCTTGGTTTTGCTCATCCAGATTGGGTGAAACAAAAAACTAAAGATGCTCAGAGAAACAGATTTGATACTGGTTTAAAAGATTTTTTGAGCCAGGAAGATTTAAAGGTGGTCATCACTGGTGTCTGTGATATTTTTGATATTCGGGCGGAAAGAGCTTTGGCAACTGCTTCCAACGACGTTCGTCCTGGCGGAGGCCAAGGCAAGCTTCCTCCAGTCAAGCGCTACCGTCATTACCAAGAGCTCTTGGCTAGTCCGGATATTGATGCGGTCATCATTGCCACGCCTGACCATTGGCATGCGCGAATGATTATTGATGCGGTTCAAGCCGGCAAGCATGTTTATTGTGAAAAATGTATGACGCGGACTGAAGAAGAGGCTCATCAGGTTTACGAAGCTGTTCGAAACAGTGGGCTTGTTTTTCAGTTGGGGCATCAAAATCGTCAGTTAGAAAGTCATTTTAAAGCTCGGGAAATAGTTAAGCGCGGACTACTCGGACCAATTAACCTGGTGGAAACCACCACTAATCGAAATTCCCCGGTTGGTGCCTGGGTTTATTCCATCCATGAGGATGCTGGTCCGCACAATATAGATTGGGCTCAGTTTCAAGAACCTGCCCCCCATAAAGTTCCTTTCAGCTTAGAGAGATTTTTCCGCTGGCGTTGCTGGTTTGATTATGGAACCGGACTTTCCGGTGACCTTCTCTCTCATGAGTATGATGCTGTCAACCAAATAATGGACTTGGGGATACCTCATGCAGCTGTTGCTTCGGGAGGGATTTATTTTTACAAAGATGGGCGTGATGTGCCCGATGTTTTTCAGGTTGTCTTTGAGTATCCGCAGAGAGATTTGACTTTAGTTTACAGTGCCACTCTTTCCAGTGGTAGAGACCGAGGTCGGCTCTTCATGGGTCATGATGCTTCGATGGAGGTAGGAAGTAATTTAGTGGTAACCGTAGATTATGGCTCGACTCGGTATAAGGATAAGATCAAAAATAAAATAATTGATTTATCACTGCCTCTTTTTACTTTTCGTCCAGGAGCCAAGGGCATTGACACGGTAACTTCTGCCACAGAAAGGTATTTTGCCCGACGTGGTTTGCTTTATACTTATCGCCATGGTCGACGGGTGGATACAACTCATCTTCATCTGAAAGAATGGTTAACTTGTATCCGGGAAGGTGGACAGCCTAGTTGTAACATTGACCGAGGCTTTGAGGAAGCTATTACCTGCCATATGGCCACTCGCTCTTATCTGGAAGGCCGGAAGGTTTATTGGGATCCTCAACGCCGGAAAATAGTTTAATTCGAGGATTAATTTAATTTGGCAGGGAAAAACAAGCGAGGGAGTGATGAGTGCTAGATTTCGCTTAAGTGTAATGATGTTTCTCCAGTATGCCATTTGGGGAGCTTGGGCTCCGGTATTGTCTGACTATTTAATCAACAAGTTAGGTTTTAGTGGGGCTCAAGTGGGGATTGTTTACAGCCTGCTGCCTTTGGCCACGATCCTTTCTCCCTTTATTGGCGGCCAAATTGCTGATCGGTATTTCCCCACCCAAAAGGTAATTGCCTTTTTGCAGCTTTTGGGGGGAGTCCTCTTGATTTATACCTCAACAGTGACTAACTACTCGACTTTGGTCGGCCTGATGCTTTTTTATTCATTGCTTTACGCCCCAACTCTGGCTCTGACCAATTCGATTGCTTTTATTCATCTGGAAAATTCGGAAAAAGAATTTGGCATCATCAGAGTTTGGGGGACTATTGGGTGGATTGTGGCCGGCTTGAGTTTGGCCGGATGGCGATATTTAGGAGAAGTTGCCTCTCAATTTTCTTGGCGCGGCGACACTCTGTTTTTAGCCGGGTTGTTTTCGATTATCATGGGATTTTATTCATTTAAGTTGCCTCATACCCCCCCGCAAAAGGAAGCAGCTAAACCATGGGCTTTCCTCGAAGCCCTCAAGATGCTTCGAGATAAGAATTTCCTGATTTTCATGATTATCTCTTTTGTGGTAGCCACGGAGCTGCAGTTTTATTATGTTTTGACAGCTCCTTATCTGACTTCCGAAGTGATCAGAGTAAGCAGCTCAGCTGTCTCGGGAGTGATGGTCATCGCTCAGATTGCTGAAATCTTCGTTATGGCTCTTCTTCTGCCTTATTTTTTGCCTAAATATGGAATAAAGAAAACAATGATTATCGGTGTTCTAGCTTGGCCCGTGCGATATATAATTTTTGTCATCGCCTATCCTGCTTGGTTAGTCATCGCTTCCTTAGCTCTGCATGGTTTTTGCTATGTTTTTTTCTTTACCGCGGCTTTTATTTTTGTTGATGAAGTAGCCCCCCGCGATATTAGGGCCTCAGCCCAGAGTTTAATTGCCATTGTGGTTCTCGGCTTGGGAAACTTTTTGGGAAGCCTGTTCTCTGGCTGGATTCAAACTCTTTTTACCTCTGAGACAGGGACTAATTGGCGAGGTGTCTTTTCCATTCCGGCTCTCTTAACCGTTCTTTGCGCTGTGGCCTTTGTCTGCTTTTTCCGGGAAAAAAAGCAGTTGGAACTAAGTTAAAATTACGACAATGATTATCAATAAATAATTACTATTGAAAACTTAAGTTAAATGCCCATGTTTAGATTAAGAGGGATTAGAGCCTGTTTCTCGTTATTGCTAGTTAGGGATTTAAGTTTATTGATTTTACCCCCTATGAAGAGCTAATCTTCCAGAGAAATGTGGTTAATATTGGGAAAATAAAATGGAGATTGAAAGCCAAGTTAGAAACAACCAGACTAAGTAAGGAGGAATCATGGGTAGGAATAAGACAATCCAGCTTGGACCAGGAAAAGGTAGTAAGGGAAGCTGCTAATTAGCAATTTAATTCGAGGTAAGTGAGAATGGGCTTCATTCCTAAGGGAAAGAATGAGGGATTAAGGGCCTTGAGTAGTGTTAATTTGCTTCTAATTAGCCAATTAACTAACCAGCTGAATGGAGCTAATCTTGTTTTGAGCCATTAAGGCGATAATGAAAGGTAAAATAATCATAAAATAAATAAAAAATAGAGTGAGGTATCCGATGACCAAAAAAAGATTAGGAGTTGGCTTTATCGGCGCCGGCTTTATCACCCGCTTTCATCTACGGTCTTGGGTGGGAGTGCGGGATGCTGATGTACTTGGTATAGTTTCCCGACGAAGAGAGCGAGCAGAGGAGGCAGCGGCGCTAGCTAGAGAGTTGAAAGTTGGGGAACCCAAGGTTTATGATTCTCTCTCAGCCATGGTTGCTGACCCAGCCATCGATGCTATCTGGATCTGTTCCCCCAACTATACCCGGCTGGAAGTTATGGAGGAAATAGTGGATACTCTCGAGAGGGGCCGAGGCGAACTGATTGGTGTGGCCTGCGAAAAACCTTTAGGACGCAATGTTAAAGAAGCCCGAAGAATGCTTGAATTGGCCCAAAAAGGAGGCCTTCTCGATGGTTATTTGGAAAATCAGGTCTTTGCTCCGGCAGTGATGCGGGGTAAGGAGTTAATCTGGCGAAGAGGGGCCCCGCTTTGTGGCCGTCCGTATTTGGCTCGGGCAGCCGAAGAACATAGTGGGCCGCATGAACCTTGGTTTTGGGAAGGCAGTCTCCAGGGTGGGGGAGTGTTAAACGATATGATGTGTCACTCTGTCGAGGAAGCACGTTTTATGCTGACTCCTCCCGGCAAACCGCGGGAAACTCTTACTCCGGTCAAGCTGACGGCATATGCCACCTGTCTTAAATGGCAACACCCGCATTATGCTCGCCTGCTTCGGGAGCGAAGCGGCGGAAAAACCGATTATGAACAGCGACCCGCCGAAGATTTTGCCCGCTCGCTGATTGAGTATCGCGACGAGAAAGGGGATATGTTGGTGGTGGAAACCACCACTTCCTGGTGCTATGTGGGAGCGGGCTTGCGATTAACGATGGAGCTCTTTGGGCCCGAATATTCAGTAATGGTCAATACCCTGGATTCGAGCCTGCGGGTTTTCTTCAGCCGCCAGGTTAAGGGAGAGGCTGGCGAGGATTTTATCGAAAAGCAAAATGCTGAGACTGGCTTAATGCCGGTTATCCCCTGTGAAGAAGTGGAATATGGGTATGTTGATGAAAATCGCCATATGATCCAGTCTTTCTTGGCAGGCCGGCGGCCTGAGGAGAATTTCAGCGATGGCCTTAATGTAACTGAGCTGTTGATGGCGGCTTATATGAGCCTCGAACAAGAGCGAACCATTGAATTTCCTGTTCCCGGACTTGATGACTTTGTCCCGGCAGTAGCCCGGGGTGAGTGGAATCCCCGAAAGTAATTTTCCCAGGGAAGAAGGAGGGAAGTAACAGGTTTTTGGACTGAATCATCATGAAAATTTATCTACTAAAGATTAATTAAAGTAATTTATTTTAGGTGAAATTATTAATCTTATTTTATCGGGCGAGATTAGCTCGAGGTTGATCTTAAGGAGTGTAAAATGAGGAAAAAGGGAAAAAATTGTTTAATTTTTATCTTTTTGATTATTTTTCTTTTAGTTAGTTGTCAACAAGAAATGAGAGAAACAGCCACCATTTCTTCCCAGGGAGGAAAGGTTCAGGTGGATTACTCGACGGTGAGGATCAAGAAATTTCCGGTGGCTGTCCAGCTGTGGACCTTCCGGAAGTTTTCTTTCTTTGAGGCTCTCCCGAAGATTAAGCAGCTTGGAATTCGTTACTTGCAAGCTTATCCTGGTCAAAGATTAGGCGGCGAATTTGGCGACCGGAAGTTTTCTCATGAGATGGAGGATAAGGAAATTGCTGCTGTCAAAGACGCTCTTCAGCAATTGGATTTGAAATTGGTGAGCTATGGAGTAGTGGATGTCGGAGTGACCGAAGAGAGTATCCGGCAGGTTTTTGATTTTGCCCGGCAGATGGGAATCTGGATTATTGTGACCGAACCTCGCGATGAAGCTTTTCCTGTCTTAGAGAAGTTAGCCCGCGAATATGACCTTGATATTGCTATTCACAATCATCCGCTGCCCTCAAAATATGCTCTTCCTGAAACAGTACTGGAAAAAGTTAGCAACCGAGATGAAAGATTTGGCTCTTGTGCGGATGTGGGCCATTGGATGCGAGCCGGCCGAGTACCGGTGGAGGCCCTGCGGCTGTTATCTGGTCGAATCCGGGATGTCCATCTTAAAGATAGAAGCGATTTTGGCACTGGAGGAGTTTACGATGTGCCGGTGGGCCAGGGGAAAGCCAATATCCATGATGTTTTGGCGGAGCTTTCCCGGCAGGACTATGCTGGATTTATGAGCATTGAGTATGAGAACGAGGAAGAAGTGGATAACCCTCTTCCCGCCCTTGCCCAAAGCCTTGATTACCTGCGGAAAGCTACTTACTATGAAGGCTTCCAAGCATTAATCTCTCGTTGGCGAAGGCAGTATAACAAACATGGCTGGAACCATTATGGCCCCGGGTATTTTGAACTTGATCCCCGAGGAGGAGTGTTAAAATCTCACGGGGGAATGGGT
>Ga0164310_10001611_pt1 | contig 12907 bp, 10 predicted proteins | sample GuaBasSedimGuay1_FD_121795 | JGI IMG/M metagenome (GOLD analysis project Ga0164310, IMG submission 121795) | Subseafloor sediment microbial communities from Guaymas Basin, Gulf of California, Mexico - Guay1, Core 4569-9, 0-3 cm | ecosystem: Environmental > Aquatic > Marine > Hydrothermal vents... | reverse complement strand
GGTCCATAAATATTGAAGAAACATGGACAGACTGTTTCAAGCCCCTAAATTTCATAAAAAATTCGACAGTAATGCTTGACTGTAACTTTGAAAGATCATAAAGAAACAGCGTTTTTGTAGGATGATTCCCGTCGATTGGCACATTTATGGATTCGCCGTAAATCGCATATGAATATGTGTAAATGAGCCTTTTTACACAATCTCTTAAGTTCTCCTCAAAAACCTTAAAATCCCTCGGTAAATACTTAATCAAGGTTTCTCCAACAAAAGCACAATCATTAACCATCACGATTTTCATGAATATCTCACATCCCAGATTCTCTAAACAGATTAACTAATCTCTCCATCAAAAGAAACTTTCGGCCAAGCATGCTTTAAGCCTTACTTAAAATCTATCATTTACGAGTAGATTTCGTTTATATCGATCTTACTCTACAAAACCTTGCTATCGAATTCATAATCTGAAAAAGGGCATGCAACGACATCGACTTTAAGCGTGAAATTAAATCGCCGCTCATAAAGTTTTTCATTCCAATTCTTAGAAAGTGGTGGGGTCGCCCGGATTTGAACCGGGGTCCCGAGAGCCCAAGTCTCGGAGCCTAGACCAAGCTAGCCGACGACCCCTTCAACATTTCTTTCAGATTTAAAACGTGATTTAAAGTTATTTAAATTTTTGATGTACAGCGTATAGGAGCCCTATTATGGATTCTAACAAGCCATAGCAAAACAACAGAAACCACAGCGAGGAAAAATGTCGAGATATCACGTAATGCTTTTTGATAACTGATATCTAAGACGCTCGCTCTATAATTATCAGAGATACATAAATTAATTGGGCTCAAGGTGTCTATCGGCTTCTCATCATGATGATTAAGCGCATAGCGGAGGGAGAGAACTTAAGCTTGTAAGGGAGATAGGAGAGTGTCCCGTTTATTCCCATCTTACTTCCACGTTTGATTATAGTTTATCACGAAGAAATCGGGGTTTAATTGCGATATCAGTAGTTTATAAACTATCTGACATATCAGAGAAGTTGAGCGTATAGGGAATGTATGTATGGGTTAATGCAGGATTTTAGCCGAGTTTGTTGATTATGGTCGGGCAGTATGGAGATAACGGTATTTGATGAGAGCATGCTGAAAGATGAATTTTAACGGATAAAGAGAGTAAGCCTAGCGAAGTGGTTTAAATCTTTCTAAGCACGATATCACGCGTATGTACATCAGCTTGAGGAAGCAATCTGCATGGAGGGAGTTGATCGGAATAGTGTTGATCATGCATTTATCATTCTTTTTACGGGATTCTTTCTTCCCTTACTGTTTCTTTTATGAATAGGAAGCCTAGACTTGAGAGGAAGCGGAGAATCGCTGAGGTTACCAGTCCATAGAATAACGCTTGTTCAAAACTTATGAAGGCTGATAGATGCCCTGCTATTATTCCTCCAGTCATAGAGCCTAAGAATGTTGAAATGCCCATAACTAGGTTGCTTGCAGCCGCATAGTTTGCTCTCATGCCTAGGGGAGCCGAATCCATCATGTATGCTAAGGAGCTCACCATCGCAGCTGACATTGAGAATGAGAATACTACATTAATTAGGAGGAGATGAATCCAGCTGCTAGCCATGGCATAGAGTAGTGGATACAAGAAAAATGAGATTCGGCTCATAGCTAGGATTCTTTTTCTCCCAAACTTGTCTACAAGGGCTCCTGCCTTTGGCTGAAAAACGCTTGTGAAGAGACCTGAAACCGCTGAGATCACGGCTATCTGCCAAACAGTCGCATGAACTATGTCTACAGTTACGTAGGGGAAGAGCGGCCAAGCATATGCCATGGTGAACCAGTAAAGTCCGTTGATCACAAGGAAGATCCTGAATCTTTCATCCATCATCGGTGTGAATATCATGGATTCCCTGTGAACAGGTGTTCTCCTCCATCTTGCCTCTCTCACGAAGATTATTAAGATGCCGCCGATTAGCGCCGTCACCGCTGATAAGACAAACGGAACGAGGAATGAGGAAGCTGTCATTTCCTTCTCTGTGTATGTAGCTAAAGCAACGATTAAGGCCGCTATAACTCTGCTCAGATAGCTCACAGATCCAATCTTGCCGAGAATTCTCCCTCGATTTTTAAGGGTCGTATAGTCAGCTAAGAGGGAGCTCCATGCTGGAGCTGCCGCCGACCAAAAGATCGCTTGGGCAACTATCAAGATCAGAATCTCAAATGGATCCCTGATTAGGAGAAACGAGAATATGAAGCAGCAGCTCGAGATATATCCCATAGCAACTAGCATCTTTCTGCTGAATCTCTCTGAGACTTCAGCCCATCCGACCTGAAGAGCGTTCTGGAATAGGTTCCTCGCCGATCTAATCACTCCCATCTGGTCAAATGATGCTCCGAGGACAACTACGTATGGAAAGAGAAAGCTCAGGAGTAGACTGTCCGAAAAGTATGTGGAAGCCGCAACTCCGTAGAGTATTGGATTGGGCTTCAAGGATTCCTCGGAGTCTCGGCTATGCAAGTTTTAATTCTCTCCAATAACTTCGTGGCAGATTCAAAAATTGTGACAGGCACATAAATTCTTTTTCATCCATCTGCTATTTTCTTCACCCTAACTGGAAAGCTGACTCTTGCTCCTAGTATCTCTGAAGCATTCCCGCGATTGACTGATATCTCTAGAAAGCTCGTTCCGCCAATTATCGCCAGCGGAGTGTTTACTTCAACATCCCCGTACGAAGAAGCAAGCCCTATTTTCAGATGTTTCTCTCCCAGCTGCACGGAAAGACTGACTCCCTCTGAGATCCCCGCCGACTCAAGTAGTTCTTCGGAGATATTCGTTATTAAGTTGCCGAATCCATCTACATGAATAATTTCGCCGAAGATTACTCCATCATGAACTCTCGGGGATGAGAAGCTCGGCTTAACTGGATCATGTATCTCTGGACCAAATATGTACGGGGCTACTCCAGTAGCTAAGTAGGCAGCCGCAGGGCTGAATATGTCTCTTCCATGAAATGTTCTTGAGACTCTTCTTAGCATATATTTCGGGTTGCTGATCTCATAGATATGACGGATTCCATCGTTCTCAGCAGCTAGCATGAGTAATCCATTATCTGGACCAACATAGAGGCTTCGTTTCGTCTCGGCGATTATTGCTCTCCGTGAGGTTCCAACACTTGGGTCGACAACGGCAATGTGAATCGTTCCCTTAGGAAAGTATGGGGCTGCTTGCGCCAGAAGGAAGGCTCCCATTCTAACATTGAATTTTTCAACTTCATGACTTATGTCTATTATTAAAGCTTCTCTGCAGATTGAGAGTATGGCGGCTTTCATCTCTGCAACGTATGGATCCTTAAGTCCGAAGTCTGAAAGTAAAGTGATTATTGGCTTCCGCATAGAGGATCCCATTAATAATATTGAGGCATCGATTTAAGAATCGCACGCCGAAAAACTTTTATTTTCTGGAGGAAACCACTATTTAAGGGATTTTTTCTAGGAGTGCGAATGGTTTTGGTTGATATAGTTGATGCGCCACAAGTTACAGACATCTTCTTAACAAAGCTTTATAATCGAATAAAACCTTCGCTGGCTTTCAAGGCTAGAGATAAGAATGAATTTGAAGAGTGGAAAAGAAATCTTAAGAGTAAAATTAGAGAGCTCTTAGGAGAGTTTCCTAAGCCCGCTCCGCTAAATCCACAGCTTCTCTCTGCCGAAGAGACTGATAGGTTCATTAGGGAGAAGTGGCTGATACAGTCTGAGGAGGACTGCTACGTCCCGCTTTACCTGTTGATACCGAAGGATGCGAAAGGAAAGAAACCGGCCATACTCTGCGCTCATGGGCATGGTCCCTACGGAAAGGATCCGGTAGCGGGAGTTCACTTTAATGATCCGGAGAGAAAAGCCGGGATGGTCAGGCGTAACTATAATTATGGAGAGCAGATGGCCGAAGCTGGCTTCGTAACGGTTGCTCCAGACTGGAGAAGCTTCGGTGAACGTATAGCATATCAAAATCCATACCCTGAAAGAGACATATGCAACGTTCACTTTATACAGCATCTGATTTTAGGACGAACGCTTTTGGGCTCAAACATCTTCGATGGGATGCGCGTCATAGATTTCCTTCTAACAAGGAAGGAAGTTGATCCTGAAAGAATCGGATGTATGGGTTTATCATTCGGAGGAACTATGACAACCTACTTAGCGCTACTTGACGATCGAATAAAAGCCGCAGACATCATATGCTATGCCACAACCACTAAGCATTATGCAATCTCAAGGCCTAACTTCTGCGGTTCACAGATCGTTCCATTCCTTTACAAATATGCTGATGTTCCAGATGTTATAGCGGCCATAGCTCCTAAACCACTTCTAATAGAGAGCGGAGCTTCAGATACATGTTTCTGGATCCACTCTGCAATGAAGGCTCATGAGACTATTAGTAGAGCTTATAAAGTAAGTGGGCATCCTGAAAACCTTTGGATAGAGATCTTTCCGGGAGTACATGGATTCTCCGGACGTTTAGCTTTTCAATTCTTTAAGAAATTCTTAGGTTCCTAAAAGGCACCCTAAGTGATTGGCCTCTCCGAGGGGAAGGGAGTATACGTGTACATTTATATACATGAACGTATTTTTTATATCATTCATGACCATAACACAACCCTTAATCAGAATATCTCAGCGGCTTAGAAGGGTTAAAAATGAATGAGAAACTCATCATGGTTCCCGGTCCAACGAACGTTCCGGAACGAGTGATGAGAGCTATGACCAAACCGATGATAAGCCATCGTAGCTCAGAGTTCAGAAGACTCTATGAGTCAATAGCTGAGAACATGAGATACCTCTTCCAGACGGAGGGAGATATATATGTCCTAACGGCGTCGGGAACGGGAGGCGTCGAATGCGTAGTGGGGAACGTTGTCAACCCTGGAGATAAGATTATAGTACCGGTCTTCGGCCTCTTTAGCGAGAGGCTTAAGGAGGCTATAGTTCGAAGAGGAGGGAGACCAATTATTACCCAGACTCGTTGGGGAGCCGCTCCCAAAGCAGATGAAATAAAAAAAGTTGTAGAGAGCGAAGAGAATGTGAAGGCTATAGCGATAGTCTATAATGAAACATCAACAGGAGTTACTGTGCGAGACCTACCCGAGATCGGTAGAATTGCCGATGAGAATGATATGCTCCTAATAGTTGACGCCGTCTCGATACTTGGAGGAGACGATCTTCCCGTAGACAAGTGGAATATAGATATCTGCGTATCCGCTAGTCAAAAATGTCTCGCATGCCCTCCGGGGCTAGCATTATTCTCAATAAGCGAGAAGGCTTGGGAGACCATCGAAACGGTTCAGAGACCATTCTATTTCGACATTAAGACTATGCGTAGATTTGGGGAAAGGGGCGAGACTCCATTCACTCCAGCCATCCCCCTCTTCTACGCCCTAGATGAGGCGCTAAAGATGATCCGTGAAGAAGGATTAAAAAGAAGGTTTAGCCGCCACAGGATTTGTAGTGAGGCCTTCTATGAAGCGATTGAGGCTTTAGGGCTTAAAATTTTCCCCGAAGAACCTGTCAGATCACATACCGTTATAACATTCAGAAAGCCTGAGAAAATTGACGGTGTCACTCTAAGAAGCCGTATGAATAAAGACTATGGCGTTGTGATATCTGGAGGAGCGGGGAGGATACGAGATGAGACCTTAAGAATCGGATGCATGGGGATAATCTCTGAGAGGGAGACCATAATAACAGTAAATGCTCTTGAAAATGTGCTGAAGGATCTAGGATATGCGACTGAAAATTCAGGGGTAGAAACTGCACGTAGAAAACTCCGCGATCTAGAATAGACGTGGAAAAGATAGGTATAGATGAAATACGTGGGCTGCTAGTACTTAAGAAACCGTTACTTCTGCTTTCCATGGGAGAAAGTGATGGTCTCTGCAGTCGGCTCCTTAAACTGCATCTCATATAATCGGCTGTAAAGACCACCTTTCCTTAAGAGATCTTCATGTGTTCCTTCCTCAATTATTCTTCCATTATCTATAACGAATATTCTGTCGGCATCCCGAACAGTTGACAGCCTATGAGCAATTATTATTGACGTTCTATCTTTAAGAAGAAGTTTCATCGCTTTTCTTATGAGTAGATCTGTGTATGGATCTATACTAGATGTAGCTTCATCTAAGATCAATATAGCTGGATTCCTAAGTAGAGCTCTTGCGAATGAGATTAGCTGTTTCTGTCCGACTGAAAGGCCTGCTCCTCCTTCTCCAATCTTAGTATTATATCCGTCTGGAAGCCTCTCTATAAATTCATGAGCACCGACGAGTTTCGCCGCCGCCATAACCATCTCATCACTTGCATCAGGCCTTCCATATCTTATATTATCCATGATTGTTCCTGAGAACAAGAATGTCTCCTGCAAGACTATTCCCAGTTGTTTGCGGAAAGAATTCCTTTTGATCTTCTTTATGTTATATCCATCTATCAATATTTGTCCCTTCTGCGGGTCGTAGAACCTGCATAGTAATTTGATTATCGTGCTTTTTCCGGCTCCCGTCGGGCCTACAAGAGCAACGGTTTCCTTAGGTTTAATGTGGAAGCTGATGTTATGCAGAACGGGTCGTTTCGGATCATATCCAAACGTTACGTTTTCAAATTTTATCTCTCCCCTTATCTTCGGGATCTCAACTGCATCTTTACTGTCTTTTATCTCTGGTTCCACATCGAGTATTTCAAAGATTCTCTCCGCGGCTGCTAAGGCCGACTGGATTGTATTATAGAAGTTCGTTAAGTCGAAGATGGGGCTAAAGAACATTCCAACATAAAGCATAAACGTTATTAAGGTTCCGATAGCATCCTCGATGGGTCCAAGGGCTCCATTAAGGGAGAGCCATCCGCCGTAGAGTACCACTATGCCCATGCCTATAGATTGCATCAGCTGTATAGTTGGGAAGAATGTTCCCCAAACCTTAGTCGCCCTAAGATTCGCTTGGAAGTTTTCGAGGTTTACGTTCTTAAATTCTTTCATCGCATCTTTCTCTCTGGTGAAGGATTGTATTTCCCTTATGCCGGAGATAGTTTCTTGGAGTTTCGATGTGACATTTGAGATTCTAGTTCTCTGCATCTGGTAGGCAACCCTAAACTTCGAATGAAAGATGATGGCGATCGCAACTATCATGGGCACAATTGTCATCGAGACGAGGCTTAACTGAACATTGATGCTGAACATGACTGCCACGGTCATGAAGAGGATCAGAATGTCGCTTGCTACTTGGATAAGACCCGAAGTAAAGGCTTCACCTATCGCATCCGTATCATTCGTCACCCTGGAAATCAGATCACCCGTGTCTGAGCGATCGAAGAAGCTGAATGACAGCTCCTGCAGATGCGCAAAGACTTTTTCCCTGATCCTAAAGAGTAGAGATTGCCCTATCTTCCCCAAACCATACATGCGTATGGTATTTGCAATCCAGTTAGTAGCTTGAATTCCAATGAAGATAGCTATTATTGTCTTTAGCCCCTCCAAGTCTCCTCGCAGTATGTATCGGGAGACTATCTCGCGACCGAGAATGTATGGACTCGCAATATCGGTTATTGATGTAATTATTACTAATAGGGTCACAACCGCAATCCAGCCCTTATATGGACTTAGGTACTTAAGCAGTCTCGTAAAGATCACCCTGGTAGGCATTCTTCTCTCAGCAGTCTTTTCTAATGGTGGGCGATGATGGAAACGCCATCCCATGTCTATTCGCCTCCATTACGTGTCAAAATAAGATTCTCCTCTTCGAGTTTCTTTTGAGCCTCAACAGCTTCCAGAGCTTCCTTCTGAGCTTCATAGAGTGTCTGATAGAGTCTGTAATATGCTCCTTTCTTCGCCATCAGAGTCTCATGATCGCCCTCCTCAATTATCTCGCCATTATCCATGACTATTATCTTGTCAGCGTTTCGAATAGTTGAGATACGTTGAGTTATCATTATCGTCGTTCTATTCTTGAGCAGCGCGCTTAATGCCTTCTGAATCTCATACTCTGTGTCCACATCAACGCTTGAGGTTGAGTCATCTAAGACTAGGATCTTAGGATCTAGTAGCAGAGCCCTAGCTATCGCTATTCTCTGTCTCTGACCGCCTGAGAGGTCTATGCCTCTCTCTCCGATGATAGTGTCGTATCCATTAGGCAGCTTTACTATAAATTCATGAGCCTGCGCGATCTTCGCCGCTTTAATTATATCCTTAATGGAAGCATTCGGCTTTCCAAATGATATGTTCTCCTTAACCGACTTGTTAAAGAGGAATATCTCTTGTGAAACTATGCCTATGTGTTTCCTCAGCGACCTTATCTTTATATCCCTTATATCATACTCGTCGATGAGTATTCTCCCCGACGTAACGTCGTAAAATCGCATCAATAAACGGATTATCGTGCTCTTACCCGAGCCTGTTGGACCTAAGAGAGCAACAGTCTCTCCGGGCTTAATTTCTAAATTAATATTTTTCAGAATAGGCTTCTCCTCGTCGTATCCAAAATAAACATTCTCAAATTTTATGTGTCCCTTCAATTCCTTTAGCTCAACCGCATTCGGTTTATCCTTAACCTCCGGCTCAGCCTCTATTATCTGAAAGACTCTCTCGCCAGCAGCCGCCATTCGTTGATAACCTGTCCATATCATACCTATCAAGCGCATAGGCCTCATCAGCATAGTAGCATAATTGCTGAAGACGTAAAGTGTATCCACGCCCATTCTGCCTTCTATAATCCTTAATCCGCCTATCCAAGTGATTACTACCATCATTAATCCGCCTATCAAACCGGTTATCGGGATAAACGTAGCCCTTAAACCAGCGGCTTTTATCATAGATTTGTAATAAGCATTGTTAGGCTTCTGGAACTTCTCCATCTCGCGGTCCTCCATTGCGAAGGCTCGGACGATCCTTATTCCAGATATGCTTTCCCAAAGCACCGAGGTTAGATTAGCGAAGTGTCCTCGCGACTCACTTATGACGGGTCTAATCTTCTTTCCAAAAAGCGAGAAGCTTACGAGGATCAGGGAGAGTAGCGCTAGCGAAATGCATGTTAGCTCTAAATCTATCATCACCATGGAGGCTATTACGCCTACGAGTAGAAACGAGGTTTCGATGAGCATTCTAAACTGGAAACCGAGGAACCGGCCTACTCTCTCAGTGTCAGTCGTAGCTCTCGATATGAGCTGTCCAGTATCAGTTTTATTGAAGAATGCAAGCGATTGCCTCTGTATAGATCTAAAAGCATCATTTCTAATCTCATAAACGATTTTTTGTGAGAAGTATCCATTTATATATCGGGATATGAATGATAATATACCAAGTACTCCCGTAAAGCCGATGATCTGTATCACAAGCCAAACTAGTGCGTTGAAGTCACCGGCCTCAAGTATATTTTTTATAACTTGTCCTCCAAGACGCGGAATATAGATATTTATGGAGGTAGTGAGTAGCGTACAAATTATCATAAATATGAACAAATGCCATCTTCTGATTACATACCTAGTAAGCTTGCTTATGAACGCCATAGTCTTATCCGTTCCCTCCTACTCCACTCCTATCTCATTGCAAATCTCCCAGATTACTTGGAGATACTCATCATTTCGAGATAATAAGGCATCCGTTAGAAGTGATATTAGAAGTCTCATCTCTGGCTTAATGATCTCGGATGACTCCTTCTGTCTTGAGATTACTCTCTCTAGTGTAGCATGCTTTAAAGAAGCGTATTTCTCAACTAAGCGTTGCACCTTGTTCTTCTTCTCTTCAGGAACATCAAAGCCGAATAGACTCGCCTTATCAACGACGCCTCTACAGATTTCTCTTTTCCACTTTAGAATATCCTCAGATTCAGGAGCCAACCCCTCACTTAGTGTATAGGAGATGATAAACTTCTGAGCTGAAGCTTGATAATACCTCTCAATGATGTTCCCCTTAACAAGGGTCCTAGTTCGCTTCACAAGTCCTGCTTTCTCAAGTAGGGAAAGATGATGCGATATTGAAGAAACATTCTTGCCGAGTATCTTTGCAAGCTGACAAGCCGTCATCTCCCGATGTCTCAGATTGTGAAGTATTTCACTTCTCGTTTCATTAGCAAAGAGCTTTGCAACCTTGGGATCCTTAATTATTATAAAAGGCTTCATCTTTGCAATTCTAGTTAAAAGAATTGCATCTCTATATAAAAATGTATCGCTACAGAAATTTTTAGAGCGGAAGAAGGGAAAAACATATTATACTCTCTGCTCATCCGAAAGATGAAGTAAAATTGGAGAGCTCAAAAGTTAAGCCGTTAGAAGATGGGGAAACCCGCGAAGGAATAATTCGCAGCGCATCAAAAAAATCAATACTATTCATCTTTGATACTGGAAGCAAAATGAGTTCCTTCGATGCATGCTTGGCATATGATGCCGGATATGATGCAGTAATGCTATATGAGAACGTAACTCCGAAAGATGCGGAAAGACTCGTTCAAGATGCACTCTTCTCCAGAGGGCCAAAAAGATCAAGATTTACATCCTTCTTTATTGTAGGAAAAGACTTAGGGAAGGCTGAGGCAGTCTTAGAAGCTATCAAGAATATTAAGAACCCTCGGCTAGTCTCATCTATTATAATAGATCCGAGAGGAGCCTACACTACAGCTGCAGCTATGATAGCGAAGACTGAACAGGCTCTCTTGACTACTAAGATGGGAAAGCTAGAAAATAAAAGGTGCATTATCTTCGGAACAGGGCCCATCGGCAAAATCGCTACTGTTCTCTTGGGAAAACTTGGATGTGAAGTTACCATTGCAAGCACGAATCCCAATAGGCTGAATGGTGAGAAGTACATCAAAGGAGTAGTAAAGCTTCTGCTTAAAAGATACGATGTTGATATCCGCGGAGTTTATGCGCCGGGGCAAAAAGAGAGAATACATCTTCTGAGAGAGGCTGATGTTGTATTCTGCGCGGCGGCTCCTGGAATCCAAGTGATAGATCGGAGCATTCTTGAAGAGATAGGAAGCGAGAAGATCATGGTTGACGTGAACGTTGTTCCGCCTCTTGGAATAGAAGGCATAAAGCCAGAAGATGATATGAGGGAGATCCATCCAGGCATATTTGGAATAGGCCCCGTAACTATTGGAAAACTCAAGTGCAAATTAGAAATGAAGATTCTCAGGGAAGCTAGAGAATCTGGAGAGAAAATATATGATTATAAGTTGTGCTTGAAGAAAGCGAGGAGCCTTTTCAAAGGAGCCCACTGAAAACCCGCTTTCACCTTGAAACTACTAATAGATATAGAAGATGCTGAATTAGACTTATAATTCTCAGAAGATATCGTAATCCATACTTATCCGACTAACTCTACAAAGCTCCCTAATGCTTCCCCCGGAACTCCCTTTCTAAATCTAGCCCTAACAAGCCCCTTATTTCCGTGAGTAGAAACTATCTTACCTATACATTTCCTCTCTTTCGGAGGCCATGCAACCTTCCGCCCAATTAGCGTTGAAGCTTCACTTGAGGATCTAATGTATGGAAACTTTAAGAGGCATTCCCTAGGTTTCTGAGTCTTCGGTCCTCTCCTATAACTAACTATGACTCCCAGGAGTCTCCCCATCATCAAGCCTCCTAGGTCAGATTTACAAACATTTTCTTTATATATTTCTTGTTGTGATGAAAGATTGTTAAATCATTTAACGTCTCTGAATATAGTTAGATCTCCGGTTTCCGCCTTATATCCGATTTATGCCTCTCTAGCTGAGTATTCATTGATAATGAAGGGACTTATTGACTAAAGCGTATTACTTACCGGATTGATTCGCTTCTTTCTTAGGAGTAGCATTAAGAATTACGTATAGTATATTGTTTCCTCTAAGAAGCACCTGCCCGTAATGAGCAATTAGCTGGCCGTTATAGTGTTCAGAAACGCCTTCCAAGATTATATTCATATAGTTGTCGCAGTGAACCATTGTGCCCCTATACTCAACTCCGTTCTTAAGTACTATGCCGATATAGGCGTTTATCTCCTTTATGAGAACATTTAATGGCTTCTTACTTGGCTCCATAGACTAACCGCCGATTCATAGCGTTATATCATCACGTTCTTTAACTTTTAATATAAAAAGCTTGCTAAGAAGATTATTTCTAAGGCTCAGAATTAATTTGAGACTTAGAGAAATATTATTGGTGAAGGCTCCTAAAAGGGTCACGTGGAAAACGCTAATGGAAACGCAAAAGACTGAAGAATCATCATTTTTGATACAAACAAGTCCACACTTCGGATTAACCATGATTACATCGGGTTTATTAATGCGATTAAATGAGAAAGAGATCCTCTTGCTCTGTTCGCTCTCTCCTCAGCAGGGTATTTCCTAAGAGTCTATATCCTCTGAACATTAGTCTATTCGTTCAGTCTTCTTTATATCCTCCTTGCATCGGGACTGATCTACTTTGTTACAAAATTTTTTGAATCTGGAGCCGATTTGGACTCAGCCATTGCAACCCGTAATCCTCAAATCTTAGCTGACGCCCTAATAAAGATCGGGTATAGACGAATTCAGCTTGAACGTACATTGTCAATTCGCATCATAAATGGGCTACGTTGGAATTCACACCTACCAGTATCCTTTCGCGTTAGAAGGTTGAGGAGGCTAGACAGCATCAATAAGATAAAGCACCGTTCCTTATATTGATCAAAGACTGCATATGTGAATTGGTGGAAAACCTATGCCGCCTCATTGATCTATAATTAAGATAGTTCTGATATACCTGTCGCGAAGCCTGTTACTTAGGCTTTAGCTATAGCAAATAGACCGCATTCTTACCATGATGGTTTCTCATAAACCCATGAAACAGCGTCTCCATGGTGAAGAATATAAGCATCTGCTGCAACTGGTCCCATCTCCCACTCTCCCGATGTG
>Ga0164310_10001609_pt1 | contig 12915 bp, 16 predicted proteins | sample GuaBasSedimGuay1_FD_121795 | JGI IMG/M metagenome (GOLD analysis project Ga0164310, IMG submission 121795) | Subseafloor sediment microbial communities from Guaymas Basin, Gulf of California, Mexico - Guay1, Core 4569-9, 0-3 cm | ecosystem: Environmental > Aquatic > Marine > Hydrothermal vents... | reverse complement strand
CCTTCCGAATATTATATATCATGCAGTCCATCTTTTGAAAAGAATAATGAGGTTTAAATCTCATTTTCATATTCAAGAGCTTTCTCATTCCAAAGGAAATCCTTTAAATCTCTAAAATACGGGGATGAAAAACGATTTCTTTAGAAGCTCGGATTTTCGCAAGTTTCAGAGGCTGGATTGGAGAAGCATATTTTCTGAGTTCTTTCTCCGAGACCCTATGAGGCACACAGTATATAATCCTTACATATTCTATTCTCCAGCTGATGGCATCATCAATTACTGCGCTTTCGTTAAGCCGACAGAGAAGATATTATTTGAGGGTCATTATATCATAACTCCCGAAGAGCTCGTGAAGCTTCCGATATTTAAGTCGTCTCATTATTATGTCCTCAGCATATTCATGACGGCAGCTTCTGTGCATATAAATCGCATGCCAACCACTGGCATCATAACTCTCATGCGAAGAATTGAGCCGCTAGCCATTGATAACTATTCTATGCTACCATTTGAAAGAGCATATTTTGATGAAGAGCTTCCTGCACCTCAAGCCGCTTTGTATCAGAGATTAAATGAACGGGTTGTTCTTGAGATATATTATCCACGATTTCAATATTATTACATAATAGTCCAGATAGCAGATAGGGATGTTAATATGATTAATAACTATGTTGATGAAGGCGATTGCCTAAGTCAAGGAGATAGATTTGGAGAAATCAGATGGGGCTCGGATGTCATTCTTCTTTTGCCTTATGATGAAAGATTTGAGATTGAAAGTTTAGTGAATCCCGGTGATTATATGTATGCTGGTATAACTCCCGTATTCACAATAAAGCCGGTATTTTCTAATGATAAGAAATGAATATTAAATTTTAGGAAACAATATGCCTGAGGAGATTGAGGCTTTGGAGGCACTAGAAGAGGAAGTCGAACAAGAAGAGGCGCACGCTGAGGAAGAAATAAGTAAGGACTTAGAACAGAAAGTCAGTGAAATTGTGTCTAAGCTTCTTGATGAGAGATTGAAGGAGAAGAGCGAGGTTGATACAAAAGAACTTGCAAAGACAATCGCAGAGGTTGTTACTAAGTGTCTTCTCGCAATTCATCCATCTGGAAGAATGAGTATCTACCCGATGCCAGCGAATATGCCTGTTGTGCTCTCCACGCCAGGAATGTATCCATTCCCAGCGATATATCCGTATCCAGCACGCTATCCGTATCCCGCCAAGTGTCCTTATCCAGCGAAGTATCCCTATCCGAATGCTCAGGAAGCAAAGGAAGAGGAGAAAAAATCTTTGGTAGAAGAGAAGTTGGACAGCCAGTCTGAAGAAAAACATGTAGAAGAAAAACACGACGAAGCTGATGTGGAAAGTAAATCAGAAAATACAGAGGCAGCTGAAAACACGGAGAGTGTCCATAAAGAAATAGAGGCTATCAAGTCGCAATTGAGAGAGCTTACCGAGACAGTTAATAAACTCGCTAACGAGCCTGTGAGAGAGATTGAGAAATCTGCTGAGAATGAGGACAAAGACGAGAAAGCGGAGAATGAGCTGAAAATACCAGTTCGCACAGTTTCTGACCGAGTGGAACTTGAATTGTAAATAAGGCTTATTAATGATAATGTTTAGTTCTTTTTCAATAATGAAATCTAAAATAAAATAAGAAGGAGAAATGACACAAATACTCTTTTGGGGTAAGGAGCTTGTTGCATACCAAGCAAACGAGACTGTTTCAGCAGGGAACCTTGTAACATTTGTTGCGGATAACAAGATAGGCGTTGCGGATGCGACTGAGAATCCAATTGGAGTTGCTCTTGAGGATGGAATCGCAAACGAGATGGTGACCGTTGCTCTTCCACCAGCAGAGGTTTATTTGAAAGCCAGTGCGAATGTTACTCACGGAGATGCTGTGATTCCTGCGAACAGCGGTCAGATACAGCCCTGGGACGGTTCGTCAGCGAAATTCATTATCGGTGTTGCAAAGGAGAATATTGCATCAGGCAGTTCAGGTCGTGTGCTGCTTCTATAAGGCTGTTCTTCCTAATGATAATTTACACTTTAATTGAAATTTGTGAATGAAGAAGAAATGGGTAAGCTTGCTGCTTTGCTAAAGGCGTTGTCAGGACAGACTCTTGAGGAAAGGGAGCGAAAGTTAATTGAGCTTGAGGCAGATGCAAACATTACTGCTCTGGTTCCCGAGCTTGTCTATGAACAGATAGTCACCGGTGCGGAGGAGGCTCTCTGTATGCGAGAAGTTCTGAGGAAAGCGACGGTTCGAATGGACAGGCCTGAGATGAAGGTAACAGTCTGGAAGAGACCTACGAGAGTTCTGCCGCAAGTTGGAGATGTCGGAACTTTCCCAAATGCAACGGTGGGCGACTTTGAGGTTGTTACTCTGTCTGCAAAGAAATACGGTGAGATTGTTCCGATTTCCCAAGACTTAATTGAGGATAGCCTTTTTGACATCGTCGAAATACTACTTCGTGAGGAAGGTAGAATTGCAGAGAACACACTTAATCAGGTTGCTATCGACGAGATCGTCACAAATGCGTCTCACAATACAAGTTGGAACTCTACTCAGCCAGTTACTCAGATCGCAGAAGCAGTATCAGCGATTAAGGGAGACAACTTCACACCTGATACTTTGATTCTGACGCCCGAGGCTCTCGCTGACATGTTCATAGATACACACTTTACATATCAGTATATCGGAGAGGTCGGTAACATTCGGAGTCAGGAATTGAAACAGCCAATACTCGGTATGCATGTTTTCGTGCTTGGCTATCCGACGGACTACTTTGATTACGCTAGTAACAAGGCTGCCGCCGTTGTAATGGATAGCCAGCGTGCAGCTCTATTGGGCATCCGGGAGAATATTACGACTGACAGAATCGAAGATCCGTTGAACGATCTCGTCAATCTCAAAGTTTGGATGCGCTTCGATGTTCAAGTTGTTTGGAACAAGGCGATAGCAGTGCTTAAGCTGCCGTAAGCGGATAACAGTGATAAGGATAATCCAACTTTCTTGACTTCTTGAAATGCAGATTATAATAAGAAGAACAGGGGTTCCGCTCACGAAACTATCGGAAAAAGTTTATGAAGTTCATTACGAACGAAATCGTCGAGTTGCAGCTGATGATTTATGGAAATGTATTCTTGAAGAGGCACCTAAGCAGCCAGAGAACAAATGGTCAAAGAATAGATTGATTTCTTGGTTAGAAAGAAATAAAATAAAATGCATCTCCTATAAGCGAGCTGGAACACAGAGAATAGTTCGTATTGATTTATCTCGTGCTCCAAATATTTATTATATCATAAATCGCTGCGAGCCTCACATCATAAGACCCAAAAGAAAGCAATGTCTCCATTTCTTCAAAGAAGGCAAAGAGTTCTTTATTTATTCTCAAGTTAATCATCCTGGTAAAAGAGCTAATAATTTTATTTATAGAGCTGCAAGAAGATATTCTGCTAAATATCTCTCGAAATTATCAAGAATAAGAAGATGAGCCAGAATTACAGCTATGGAAGTGTATGGAATTTGATAAGAATTCTGAATATCGAACCGCCAGGCGATATAGAAAGAATAGGATATTTCCTTGAGCTAGCTAACAAGCGCATTGCATCCTGGTCTGGACTTGATATTTTTCAGGAATTATCCGATGATATGAAAGGAAGAATAGCTGAGCTTTACGCTGCTTATCTCTATAAGCTCTCAACTGCATCAGTGAGCGGTCGTCTTCCTGAAGATTTAGAATACTGGAAGAAGGAAGCTATGGAGCTCCTTGAAAGCAATATATTGACAGCTTCTAAACCATTTAAATTGTTATTCTCTAAAGATAGCGTGTAATGATACTACTGATAAATAAAATATCCTTATGAGGAATGGCAACTTATAACGTCGGTAAGGGCACTAAGGGAAAAGTTTGGGTGAATAACCAAGAAGACCCCGTTGCACGGAGAGTTTCTTTTGAGAGCTCAACAGACAGAGACAAGGTTTATGCTATAGGACAGGAGACGCCTGTTAGCATCGTTACGGGAACTACAGAATTTACGGGAAGGTATGAGAGATATTTCACGCCTGACCAGATGACGGTTGGAGGAACATCCATGACACTCGCTCAGCTCACGGGTGCTTCAGGCGACCATCCAGGGAATGTTTCCATGACGATAAGTCCTCAGCCAAATCAGACATTCTATTTGAGTGATGTGAAGTTCTATAACTACGCTTTGGAAGTAACGCCCGATGATGTTGTAGTTGAGACAGCGGAGTTAGAAATAGCGAATGTGTCTCAGCATCTGAGCTAAATTAAATAAATATGGATAGAATATTAATTTTAATTGGTGATGGAAATGAATCTTGAAGAATATAAAAAGTGGAAATCCCCAAAGGAATTAGAGCTTCCTTCGGGATTGAAAATCAAGGTTCGTGATTTATCACCCTGGGATTTATTAGTGGCTGCAAGCAAGCAGAAAGAATACAAGCCCAACGATCCGCAGCTCATTGAATATCTTATGAAGAAATTTATTGTTTGGCCACAGATAGGCAAAGACTGGGAAATTGAGGATATACGACCCGATGACTATGTCTTCCTTCAGAATAAGCTTTTTGAGAGTTTTTCTCTTGAGAGATTTGATACTACAGTAAAATCTGTAGAGAGGATAAAGGAGGAAAATAAGGATTTTTCCGAATAGTTGCTCGCATGAGCAAGGCGCTTTCTATTCGTCCTTCTGATTTCCTTGACCCTTATTTTGAAGAGGATGCAATTACACGGTTTGCTATTGATTTGGTTGTGTTAGTTTCTGATATTGAGGAACAAGAAACCGAATTTCCGAGTATAGAGCAACAAACAGATAGTTTAAGAAAACGAGATTTAGAATTTAAGAGAAAATATAATATAACTCTTGAGCAAGCGAAGAAAATAGTATTTGGAGACACGGATGGCAGCGGTAGGCGGTAATAATGTTTATGTGGATATTATATTTCGCTTGCAGGCTGAGGCTGCTAAGCGAGCGGAGCGTATAATAGGTAATCTTATCAAGAAAGGGCAGCTTGCAACTCTTTCACTTCAAAAACTAAAATTTCCTGAACAATTTCCGAAATCAACAACGGAAGCTACTAATAAGATATTTAGATATTCTCAGAAAGTAAATGAAGCTCAGCGAGCTTCCAGTCAATTATGGAAATCCGCGGTGGCTCCCCTCTCAGAAGAATTTAGACGACAGGCGAGTTCTCTTATGGAGGATGCCTCCTTACTGGAGAGCTATACAAACATGCAATGGGATGCTATCCGCTCAAACAAAGCTATTTTAAACGAAATCCGAAAATTAGGAGCGACAGAAGAAAATTACAGAGAAGTCCTATCTAAGAAAGCAAATGAGCTCCGCCACACAGCTTCTGTATATACACGGTATGCAGATGATTTAGAATCAGGTGGGCGCTTATTACAAGAAGAGCTCGCAAATCAGAGAAAATTATGGAGAATATATCAATTAACAGGGGTTCGTCTTGAAGGTTTAAATGAAGGACTTATCCGGCAGGCTCAGATTCTTGATTCCATCCTACCTTTGAGAGAGAGAACATGGCGACCTATGTCGAAGGAATTCAGAGCGCTTGCATCGGGATTAGACGCTTTCAATAAGCAATCCGCTCGTAATCTTATGATTTTAACGAGAAACGCAGCTGCAGCGGAGGCTTTTGGAGAGCCTATAGCGGTTATTGACAAATCTGCTTCACGCCTCCTGCGAACTTTATCTCCGCTCAATTATCAGCTTGCTAAAATGGGAATATCCCAAGCTATCACTTCTTCGTTTTCCAAAGAATTAGCTGAAGGACAAGCAAGAATCACAAAACAAACTTTCAAACAAGCTGCTGCAGTCGCTGACGCAGCTGCCAGCTTTGATAGATTAGCTCTTCCGACCCAAAGAAATTTAATTTTAGGTTCTCAACTTTATGATATTTATAGGGGAAATTCTCGGATGGCTCTTCAACTGGAGAATTCTATCAGAGAAGCCACCGGTGTTTTAGATTATCATTCAAGAGGACTACATTTAGTAAATAGGGCTCTGCGAGCGCAGAATGCTAATTTTGAGATTAGTTACGATACATTAAGAAGAATCACTGAAGAAGGATGGGGCGCATTCACATCCGAGCAGAGAGCTGCCTTAGATGCAATAAGGGAAGCATATCAACAAGAAAGACGTTTTACTGGCTCTTTATCTGCTCACCAAAGAGCTCTTCTTCAATTAATTGAGGCAACAGACGAATACGACAAAGCGCTTCGTTTCCAGCTTAGAACGGCACAAGATGCACAATTTTTATTGAAGAGATTACAAACGGTTGGATATGAAGGACTAACTGCCGCTGAGAAAAAAGCAATTCAGACAGCTCGTGAGAGACTTCCATTAACATGGGAAATGGATGAGCGAATGAAATCCACGCTTAAGCGAGTTTTAGATTTAGCGGATGCATATACTCAACAAAATACAATTTTTGGTAGTTTGACAAGAAGGCAGCAATTATTTTTAGGTGCTATTACCAGAATACGAGGAGGAACGAGCCGTGTCTCAAGATTAATTGATCGTATCTCAATCGGTTCCCTCAAGCTTCTCGGACCTATCTTTCTCGCTACAGCTGCATTCAACACTTTCAGTAGAATTATAGGAGAATGTGTTTCTTCTTTCACTGAGTATGAAGACCGTCTTATTGATCTGCGTGTGGCTGGCGAGATGTCTCTTTCTTCCGTAAATAGATTATCTGAGGCGTTTATCTCCCTTGAAAGAATCCTTCCCATTTCTGCAACTCAGCTCGCTGAAATCGCAACTCTGGCAGCAAAGGCTGGAGTTACTGGAACAGAACAAATTAAGGCTTTCACGGTTGCAATCGCTAAATTCACCAAAGTAACGGGGTGGAGCGCAGATGAAGCTAGTGATGCCCTCCTTAAGATTTCACGAGCGTTTTCTTATCCAATTGAGAATTCCGAAAAATTAGCTTCCATGATGCATCACCTCGCAGTTGTATCAGTTGCAGACGCAAAAGATATTGTGAATGCGATGACACGAGTAGGTGCAGCTGCAACCAATCTCGGTATTTCAGCAGACGTGGCGGCTGCAATGGCGACCACCTTAATAGATGCTGGAATGGGAGCAGAGCGAGCTGGAACCAGACTCCGAGCGTTCTTCAGAGAATTTCTGGAAAAATCAGACAAGGTATTAGAAGCTGTAGATACATCTAAAGAAGGATTTCAGGATTTTGCTGATACATTAGAAACAAGACCGGGAGAAGCCCTTATTAAATTTATAGAATATTTAGCCAGCATTACAGATGAGGTTGAGCGTTCTCGTATTGTTTATTCTATATTTGGGAGTGTTGCATCTTTCGCTGTTCTTACTCTTGTTGAGCATTATGATGAATTAAATAAGCGAATGAAAGAAGCAGAAAGAGAATTAACATACGGAACACGATTAACTGAGGATTTCTCTGTCTGGATGGATGCGGCTTCCACATCAATTGCTAAAGCAGAGAACAGCGTAAATAGATTGCAAAGAACAATAGGAGCGGGTCTTGCTCCGGCGGTATCGGGTTTAGCCGACGCATTTTCTGATTTTCTCGAGAATTTATTGGGCATTAACACAGATATTAAATTGACTACAAAAGGAACTCAAGAGTGGATAGAAGTATTTGAGAAAGGCTACCCTATGATAGAGAGATTCAATAAAAGCTTAGCTTTAGCTTCTTTCTGGAGAGAGAAATTATCATGGGTTCCCAGCAGAGCTATCGCTAAAAACATAAATGAAATAAATAATGAATGGCAGGAATATGTAGAGAATGTTGCAACAGGAGGAGATATAGTTTTTGGATACGCTGGTCGTGTCTTAGATATTTTAGATAAAGTTGGTGGAAGAACTTCGGATATAACTTCTTTAGAAAGTGAGCACCAACGGATACAGGAAGATTTAAATAAAGCCTTTAAAATTAGGAATTATTTAGAAAATAAATATGGCAAAGAAACTCTTAAGAATATCGCCCAGAAAATAGAGAATAATGAGAAACTAACAGAGCAAGAAGAAGAGCTGAGAGATGAAGCGATAGAATATGCAAGAGTAGAACAGTTTATTGCTTGGGCTTCCGCCAGAAGAGAATTCTTAGAACGAAGATTAATGGATACAATTGCGGAGGCTGCAATTTTAGCAAGAGATAAGCGAGAATTAGAAGATGAAGATATAGCAGTATTAAATGACTATCTAAGATTATATAACGCTTTTGATAAATCACAGAAATCTGTAAATTATGACACTGCAATCGGAATTGCTTTACTTACAAAATATGGGCCTCTTTATGCGGACCTCAAGAAAAATATAGACCCCAAGAAATTAGAAGACTGGTCAAACGAATTAGAAACAGCTGCAAGAGAAGGGAAACCGCTGGCTCCCATAATCGGTAAAATCGTTTATGAAATAATTGATGCGGGCTACGCTCTTTATTTAGGTGCCGATGGCTGGCGCATGTGGAATAGAGAAGCGGGTGATGCGATTCCTACTTCAGAAGAAATAGCCAAAGCTTTTGACGAAATCAAAAAATCAGCAGAAGATTTAAACAAAGTTTCCCCAGAGGAATTCTTTGACACTCTTGATGAAGGATGGAATACTATTGAAAAATTTATGGACGCAAGTGCCTCGGCAACGAGGGCTAAAGTAGAACTAGATAAGACTCTCAGCTACACAGCGGCGGGCATAATGTTCCGTAATGAATTTGAACAGCAGATAGACACAATATATGATTTAATGGATGCATATCAGAAGGCGATAGAAAGTGGAGACGAAGTTCTTGCATCGCAGAAGGAACAGGCTCTTATGGCGGAGCTCCTTGCACTCCAGCAAGATGTGTTAAATAGCATTCAATCAGAAAGCAGCACCGTTCTTCAGGAACAAAAACTCGCTTGGTTAGACATTGTAGATACCATGTTTCAGTGGGTAGAGGGAGTAACATCCGAAATTCCCCAAGCTGCAAAAAGTCTTACAGAGTGGGAAGAAAAATTTTCAGAAATAGAGGATGCGACAAGCCAAGCATTCAAAACTCTATCAGAAGAAATTGATAAAGTAACAAAGAATGTTCTCGCATTAGCTCCCGCAACAACAAGCGCTTCGGAGGCAGCTACCGAAGCAACGCCGGGCATGCAAACCTTTGGAGGAGCTCTCGGCGATGTAGCAACGAATGCTGGCAATGCAAATACAGAATTAGCAAATCTACCAGAAAGCATACAGGGAGCCAGTGAGGCAGCCCAGAAAAATCCAATCAATATAACAACAAACACAACGGATGCTATCAGTCAAATAGATAAATTTATAGAGGAGCAACAGAAGAAATCCATTAATATCCCTGTAACTCTTACATTTATGGTTCCACCATTTATTGATTTAGTTTGGAGCGCTGTGGTGAAAGGATTAGGGAAAGTTCTTGATACGATGTCAGGAACAATTGGCTTATCATTCGAATTCACAAAGCCGAAGGCGGGCACCCGTCAATACGGTGGAGAAATTAGAAGAACAGGCGAATATCTGCTTCATAGAGGAGAATACGTGCTTCCTAGCCGGGATTTACAACGATTGATTGATACACTTTATCTAATGACAAGGAGAGAAGTCTCCCAAGAATATTCCGCTCAAAGGATATATAATATAAGAATAGAAGGAGAACCTACGCCAGGCGCTGCCAGATTTATCCGTGAATTAGAATATATCGGTTGAGATTTATTTCTTTTTTCTTTACGCTCTCGCTGAGTTTTTAATTCTATTTCTTCAGCGAGAGATTACACTATATTGATATTATCCAACAACAGTAAATCGTTCTCGCATCTCATCTTTTATTTGGTGCCGAGCATCAAGAAGATTTATCGGATTGTATGCCCAGGTCTTTCCACATTTGATTTCCAAAAAAGTAGCCTCAAATATCCATCTACTTGGCAGGATTTCTTCAGCTTGTCTATCGTGTCTCAAGCCATAACCCATCAGCATCTTATCGAGAATTGGTGATTTCTTTGTGAAGAAAGCATATCTAGCGAGAATATCTGCATCCTCGCCTGCGTATCCTATATCGTATCGCTCATCCCAGCCGTTTATTCGCAGGAGCGCCTCGAGTGAAGCTATACCGAAAGACCAAGTGAAAGCAGCATCTTCTATCTCGACATATCTTTTATCAGGATGAAATCCTCTTTGTGAAAAATAATCAATCCATGGCTCCTCGCCCTCATTTTCGTGAGCTTTCTGGCCTATGATTAATCTTTCACCATATTGCTTAACATCTTCTCTCGCAACCGCAAAGAAGTCATCCTTCAAAAGGATATAATCATCCACCCGGATAACATATTTGCCCTCAGCAATCACAAGAGCGCTGTTGAGAGCCCGATTAAAATCCCTTCGGAAGCAAAAACGAGGATCATTCACATACGGTTCCCTAATCGGTGGAATATATACTATGTGTTTGAATTTATCTATTTCTTTCAGACGCTCAGCCGTCTCTTTTTTAAATCCGCTATCTACTACAATTAATTCGGAGTGTTCATCAGAAGGCCAATCTTTGATTGCGGCGAAGAAAGGAGAAGAAGCTAAATCACGGCTTGCCAGAATTATAGAGAATTCTATCATTTCACAATCCACCCTTTAGACGAAGAGTATCAATTATATCGGCTACATCCTCGCAAGCATCAAGAGCAGCTTCTAAATAATCAATAATACGCAAATACAATAAGAGTTCCTTCAGCTCAGAGATTTCTTTATATTTCCGCTTTTCAATCTCAACAAATAATGCTCTATAATGATTATCTCCAAGATTTTCCAACCGGTTAATCTCCGTACAGTATTTTATAATGTCTTCTTTTTTTCTCGCCACTCATTAGCGGTAATTAAATAAACAGAAGCCCTAATATAATAGATAGCTCCTTTGATGAATGAAAAGAAAGAGAAGATAGAATTTCCCTTCGGAACTTTCACCGTTGTAAGAAGAAATGCTGCCTCAGTCAGATTGTCTATTATATCATCTATTCGCTCAGACAGCTCTTTAATATCCGCTTTCTCTTCTGTTACTCTTGTATGGTCGTATGCGAGCTTATTGGAAATCCTATGAATTATTTCATCCGCTTTCTCCTCCAATATTTTTATAGTTTTATACCTCTCGGCTCTATCATCATCTCCCAAAGAGTTAGAGACTAATTCGAGTATATCAACTAATGAGCGTAAATCTTGTTTTATTTCCTTTGCTTTCGGAAGGAATATCCCGATGCGAAATATCCTCTCTAGTCGCTTCATGGAGTATCTCTAAAATAATATTTTAAAAATTGGTAATAACTATTGTTTCTTTCATCTCCACTGAAGGTCAAATCCTTTAAACCCGTGGATTCTATAAATTGCTTCACTGCGCTACTGAATTTGAATTGCGGAAGCCAAACGGTCGCTAAACGAAGAGTATTTAGAAGAGCCCCGCAAAATTCTTTCGCACTTGTATATCTTAAAAGAATATTGCGAAAGTGATTCCGACTTTCTGTATAAAATCTTTCGGATTGGGTTACTATTATTAACTTAAGAAGGTCATCCGTCATTTCTGGCGGAATGTGATTAGCGGGCAGCCAAAAGCCCCAACAGAATATTGGTGCATTAAAGATATCGAGATAAAAATGAGATAGAATAAGAGTGCCAATAGCTTTCTTATTCTCTATTGGAACTCCATGATTCACTTTCGGATATTCTTTATAGAGTTCTTTAATTGCCGAAAAGCGATGTCGCCAATATCTATGAAGAAAAGCAGTATCTATATCTGGAGCTGCGGCCCAAGAGGCATAATCCTCATTCCAATCAAAGTATCTACATATTTCTTCTCCAAATATCAAATGCGATTTCGTATCCATCTTTATTTTCCTTTCTTTTTTCTAATTTCAGACAATAGAGACCAATCACCTGTTGCTGCATATTGTGCAAGAGCCTTTCGCATTGCCTTCCGTTTTAATCGTCCTCTTTGAATCGCTCTCTGATGTTTTCTTAAGCCTTTCTTTCTTCCCTTTCCCATACTCATTCAGGATTTTTAATCTGCCTCCTCAAACGAATTAGATAAAAGAATAACATCAGGAGAGAGACGAGCAAGAACTTCGGCTCGTGGAACTCTGAACGGAGAATCATCTCTGATTTCGGGAAACGCCCAGGAACCATACCATAATGGTATGCTATTATAGTGCTCCTTATTATTCAGCTGGGGCTCTGGCTTATTTTTACATTCATGACATCTTGTCGTTGCGTATGCTTTTCCTTTATAATTAAAGAGCACCAACCAATCAGCAAGCTTTCCACACAGATTACATCGGCAATACATTTTTAACCTCCATTTAGATTAATTTTCTAACTATGAATATACGAAAGAAGTTTCTCTCGGGTTTCCACCGAGACATCTATCACTCGCACAATCTCTTCAAGAGTAAATAACGCCTCCACTAGAATATTTATGTCGGAGCTCCTCTGCAGCCTTCTATCTGCCACTACAAAAATTTTTATGCACTCTCTATTATCCTCTGTCAGAGCATCTATTACTTCCTTCTTGCTAGCACCCGTAGTAATCACATCATCAACGATTACAACCCGTTTGTATTCTTCTGGAAGTTCCACAAGCTTATGCTCACCGTATTTCTTGTTTGTCTCTCGCATCCATCCAACTGGTTTATTAATAATTAATCCGACTACAGTAGCTATTGGAATTCCTGTCATTGGCACACCAACAACTGCATCACAATCAACTTCTTCTATCTGCAGCCCCATCTCACCTGCTATTCTATAAAGGAGAGTTGGATGTGAAGGGAGCTGTCGTAAATTAATATATATCGGAGACCAGGCACCTGACTTTAAAATCCAGCCTTCTGGCTTATCCTCTATTGTTTTTATAAAT
>Ga0164310_10001607_pt1 | contig 12934 bp, 8 predicted proteins | sample GuaBasSedimGuay1_FD_121795 | JGI IMG/M metagenome (GOLD analysis project Ga0164310, IMG submission 121795) | Subseafloor sediment microbial communities from Guaymas Basin, Gulf of California, Mexico - Guay1, Core 4569-9, 0-3 cm | ecosystem: Environmental > Aquatic > Marine > Hydrothermal vents >... | reverse complement strand
GGCGGCCAGAGCCACCTGTAATGCCTGGGGATCTGCAAGGCCAATATCCTCGGAGGCGAATCGTATCATCCTTCTACAGATAAACAGGGGATCTTCACCGGCCTCCAGCATCCGGTAGAGCCAATACAGAGATGCCTGAGGATCGCCCCCGCGCATGCTCTTGTGGAAGGCTGATATGAGATTGTAGTGTTCTTCTCCTGTCTTGTCATAGATTAGGGCCTTTTTTTGTAAGACCTTCTGCACGTCTTCAATTCCAAGGTTAACAGTGGAATCTTGTTTTAGTTGGCCCTGGTGGTAGACCATGGCCTCCAGATTGTTAAGGGCCACCCTGGCATCTCCCTCGGCCAGGTGAGCCAACAGATCAAGGGCATCGTCTTTTATATTTATTTGGTATATTCCCAGCCCGCGTTCCTTGTCTGAGATAGCACGCAGAAGGATTTTTTTGAGGGCCTCATGATCTAAAGGCTTGAGGGTCAAGACCCTGGTCCTTGAAAGAAGGGGTGGAATAACCTCAAATGAGGGGTTTTGGGTTGTGGCGCCGATCAGCACAATGAGTCCGCTTTCCACATGGGGCAGAAAGGCATCCTGCTGCGCCTTGTTGAACCGATGGATTTCATCCACAAAGAGTAATGTGGGCTTGCCAGTCAGATTACGCATTCTTTGGGCCTGGTCTATCAATTGGCGAAGCTCACGAACTCCAGAGGTGACGGCTGAAAAGGCCTGAAATGGATACCCGGTATAGCTTCCAATGAGTTTTGCAAGGGTTGTCTTGCCAGATCCGGGCGGCCCCCAGAAGATTACCGAGAAAGGTTTGCCTATTTCAATGGCCTTGCGCAATAGTGACTCTGGGGCCAAGAGGTGTTCTTGCCCCACCATTTCATCGAGATGCCGGGGCCGCATCCTATCGGCTAAAGGAGCAGTGGAAATTTTGGGTGGGCTGTGGGTCATGGGCATACTATCCAAGGGGGCCAGGCCAGTTGGGTAGATCAGGGTGTTTTTTTGAATCGATAATTGGCAATCTTTTCTGAAACCACCTGTAACAGAGAATTGGTCTCAATCGGCCTTTTTACAAGGATGAGGTTATTGCTTAGCTCCAGGACCCCCTTTTCATCCTCCAGGTTCCCCCTCTGAGAGGGAATGCACGCCACGGGCAGGCCTGGGTCTATGTGGGTGATCTCCTCAATCCATTTTATACCATGTGAGCTCATCCCCTCAAGGTCTACCACTACTAGATCAACCTTCCCCTTTTGTATTTGCCTTAAGGCCTTTGAGATAGCAATGGGCCTTGTCACCTTTGCTCCTTTGGTAATAAATACCTGGGAAAGAAGGTCGCGGATTCCGTCCTCTTCTGCAACAATCATGACATGGGCCCCTTTTAGAACCTTCCCTGGGGGAGGAGTCTTTGATGGAGACTGGCTCTTTGCAATGGGCAGTTGCACCGAGACGGTGGTTCCCTGGCCCAGAGTACTCATGACTTCAATTCGACCGCCGTGTCTTTTAATGATAGCATCAGCAATAGTAAACCCCACCCCCAAGTGGTTGTCATTTTTCGTGGTAAAAAAGGGATCAAGGATCCTTTCCATATTTTCAGGGGAAATCCCAGTGCCATTGTCTTGTATAAAAAGATAGGCAAGACCCCCACTTTCCTCTGCGGTTACAAATACGGAGCCATCCATTGGAATCGCTTCAATGGCATTAGTGATGATAAAGGCAATGGCATCCTTGATTTGATCGGGATTCCCTCTTATAGGAGGTGAGCTTCTGAGAAAGGTCTTTATTTGTATATGGGACCCTTTTTTATGGGTTCCTGTCTTTGCCCAGGACTCGGCCGTTTTTCTTGCTTCTTCCACCACATGGGCCAGATCAACAACTATTCCATTATCAAGTGCTTCCTGGCCATGGAGATGTTGGAGTAAAGATACCAACCTTTCATGCCACAGTTTTACCTTGATGAGCTCACTGAGGAAGGGATCATTTTCTCTTGAAGTGGTTTCTTGAGTTAAACCCTTATTTATGATGTCGAGGCATGTGTTCAGTTGCTGGGTCATACCACAAGAGAATTGGGCGATTAGTCGGCCTTTTTCAGCCTCGAGGCGCTCCCTTTCATCTTGGCTTCGGGTATCAAGGGGTGTCATGGTTACCGCGAAGGCACGGCGGCCTCGGTACCTTATTTTTTCCATCCTTGTTTCACAGCCTATCTTTTCTCCTTCCTTGTTGACCAAAACAAGGTCATAGGTATCAGGAACAGGCTCGCCCTTGATATATTGTTTATAGCGCTTTTTTACCTGTTTTATATAATCTGAATGCACAAAATCCAAAAACGGCCGTCCTATTACCTCATTCTGCTCAAAACCAAGGTCGTGGAGGATCTTTCGGTTGGTGAGTATCACCTTTTCATCCTGAAGGAGCACGAACCATCCTGGAAGTTTTTCAATGAGTTCCTGGAGCTGTTTTAAGTCCCTTTGAAGCAGGCGATTTTCTTTCTTGGCCTCATTTAATTTGTTCCTAAACAGAGCTATTTGCTCTTGGAGCTTTGATATCTTCTTCAGCAGTTTATCAGATGTCTTTTTATCCATTATCGGTTCTTCTGGTCATAGAAATGTATATAGCAAGACCGTGGCCATAAGAAAATCACCTTGATGGTGTTATTCATATAACGTATCATACATGACGGAGCAGCCACAACCTAGAACTTTTCATTGGGTTAACATATGGATTTAAATGCCTCTTTTGTGCATCTCCATGTACACACGGAGTTCAGCCTTCTTGATGGGGCCATTCGCATACCGAGGATGCTGGAAAAGGCCTGGTCCCTTGGGATGGACTCTGTTGCCATAACCGATCACGGCAACATGTTCGGAGCCGTGCAATTTTTTGATCAGGCCAAGAAAAGCGGCATTAAACCGATTCTGGGCTGTGAGGTCTATTTGGCCCCTGGAGACAGGCGTGACCGCTCAGCACCCACCAACGGGGGGCCCACCTCGTATCACCTGATCCTATTGGTCATGAATAAGGAAGGGTACAAGAACCTGAGCCGGCTTGTGACCCTTGGCCATCTTGAAGGCTTTTATTATCATCCCAGGATAGACATGAGCTTGCTGAAGCAGTTGAACGCAGGCCTGATCGCCCTTTCAGCCTGCCTAAAGGGACCTGTGGCTTTCCCCATTCGTGAGGGAAGGGTAGAGGAGGCTCGAAAAAGGGCTATGGAGTTGGCCTCCATATTTGATGGGGACAGGTTTTTTCTGGAGGTACAGGCCAATGGCATGGAAGATCAGGAAAAGGTCAATGCCGTACTGAAAGAATTTGCCCAAGAGCTCTCGCTTCCTTTGGTTGCCACCAACGACTGCCATTATTTGGATCGAAGCGATGCTGAGGCCCATGATGCCCTCCTATGTATCCAGACAGGTAAATCAGTGGATGATGATAACAGGCTTCGGTTTCCCACAGACGAGTTCTATTTTAAGTCACGCGCGGAGATGAAGGAGGCCTTGCCAGGCTTTGAGGAGGCCTTGGACAATACAGTCCATGTGGCCAAGCGCTGTAATTTTGAAATGGAATTCGGCAACTATAAATACCCTGTCTTCCATGTTCCAGGAGGCAAGAGCCTTGATCAGATGCTGAGAGAGCAGGCTGAGGAGGGGTTGACCGTACGCCTTCAGGAAAAGGTAGAAGAAGAGGGGCCTGTGTCTCCGGAAACAGAACAGGACTATAGGGAGCGGTTGAACTATGAACTTGATATTATTTGCAAGATGGGGTTTTCAGGCTATTTTCTGATTGTCTCGGATTTCATTGAGTATGCCCGCCGGTCCAAGATACCGGTTGGTCCGGGCCGGGGTTCTGCAGCAGGCTCTCTTGTGGCCTATTGCCTTCGCATTACCAATATCGATCCCTTAAGATACGGTCTGCTTTTCGAGCGGTTTTTGAATCCCCAGCGAATAAGCATGCCCGATATTGATATCGATTTCTGCATGAATGGCCGGGATGATGTGATCCGATATGTGGCCGAAAAGTATGGGAGAGATAACGTCTGTCAGATTATAACATTCGGTACCATGAAGGCCCGGGCTGTCATAAGGGATGTGGGCAGGACACTGAATATACCTTTGGCAGAGGTAGATAAAATCGCAAAGATGGTGCCAGAAGGCCCCAACGTGAGTCTTGAAAAGGCCCTCGCTACTGAACCCGAACTCCAGGCGTTGGAAAAGGAAAAGGCCTATGTGGGAAAATTACTGCGCATTTCCAGGGCACTGGAAGGCCTGGCCAGGCATGCCTCTACACATGCCTCGGGGGTGGTAATCTCTGACAGGCCATTGGTGGAATATCTTCCCCTGTACAAAGGCCCCAGGGATGAAATCATGACCCAGTTTACCATGGATCGGATTGAGCAACTGGGGCTCATCAAGTTCGACTTCCTGGGGTTGCGGACCCTGACCGTAATAAAGCATACGTTGGACCTGATCGAGAAGACCCTTGGGCACAAGCTGGATATGGACAAGATCCCTTTGGACGACGAGGCCACCTACCAGCTCTGTTGCGACGGAAAGACCACTGGCGTGTTTCAACTTGAAAGCGATGGCATGAAGAAATTGATGAGGCGCCTGAAGCCGGGAGTATTTGAAGACATGGTGGCGCTGGTGGCCCTTTACCGCCCCGGCCCCTTGGGAAGCAACATGATCGATGAATTTATCCAGGGAAAGCATGGAAAGGTTGAGATCAACTACATTCTCCCGCAGTTGGAGCCTATTCTCAAGGAAACCTACGGGGTAATCCTTTACCAGGAGCAGGTAATGCGCATTGCCCAAGTGCTGGCCGACTACAGCCTGGCTGAGGCCGATGAGCTGCGAAAGGCCATAGGGAAAAAGAAGCCTGAGGTCATGGCAAGGCACCATGAGCGCTTTATACAGGGAGCAGTAAAAAACGGAGTGGATCTGGAGACAGCCGAGAAGCTATTTGCCCTGATAGAAAAATTCGGCGGCTATGGGTTCAACAAGTCCCATTCCGTGGCCTATGCCATGATCGCGTACCAGACCGCCTATTTAAAAGCCCACTATCCTGTGCAGTTTATGGCCGCGTTGCTTACCCAGGACATGGGCAACCAGGACAAGACCATCAAGAACATCGCCGAATGTAGGGAGATGGGCATAGAGATCCTGCCCCCGGACATCAATGAGAGTGAGGCAGATTTTTCTGTGGTGGAGGGAAAAATTCGGTTTGGACTGGGGGCCATTAAGAACGTGGGGCTTAAGGCGGTGGAATCCATCATTGAGGAGCGCCGTGCCCATGGCCCCTTTCGATCCATTCATGATTTTTGCAGAAGGGTGGAGGGGGCCAAGGTAAACCGGAGGGTGCTGGAGGGTCTTATTCAATGCGGCGCTTTTGATTTTACAGGTATTCCCAGGGCCAGGCTCTTTGCCGGGTTAGACGATATCAGCCGGTTTTGCGGGGTTGGCCAAGATCCCAATCAACTCAACATGTTTGGGGCGCTGGAGCTCGGGGAAGGAGGGCCTTTTCCACTTTTTGAACTGCCTGATGTGGAAGAATGGGGGTTCAAAGAAAAATTGAAACGGGAGAAGGAATCCCTTGGGTTTTACATCACAGGACATCCTCTGGACAGATTCAAGGAGGATTTAAAGCGCTTGGTCACCTGTAGCATCCAGGACCTCTCCCACCAGCAAGACCATGCCCTTGTTCATGTAGCTGGTGTGGCGGAGGGGATGAAGGTCAAAAGGACAAAAAAGGGTGACAAGATGGCTGTTATAAGTTTGGAGGATCTTAGTGGATCCATAGAGGTAATCATCTTCCCTGATCTTTTTGCTGCTTCCTCGGCCCTGCTTAAGGGTGATGATCCGTTGCTGGTGGCAGGGAACCTTGAAAAGACAGAAAACTCTACAAAAATAATTGCAAAAGAGGTAGTCCCCCTTGATGCTGCAAGGGAGAAGTATATAAAAATTTTGGAATTGACCTTGTCAGAGGAGGCCGTTACAGAGGAACTTTTGGATGATCTTCGTGAGCTTGCCTTTACTTTTCCGGGGGAGTGCAGGCTCCGGTTCCGGGTGCACACAAAGCAAGGGAAAACCCTACTTGTAGATGCTCACAGCCGTTTTCGGGTGGTTCCCTCTGCTGAATTGGTTTCAAGGCTTGAAAGGCTCACAGGGTCCCCTGTGAGGGCACGAATGGGTTGATTCAAAAAAAGTATGGGTGAATTATGGGGGTGTTAGCGGCCGGATAAGGACGATATGACGGTGGTTGATTAGATACAGCTGACCCTCAGCCTCAAGGTAAAAGAACCCCGGACTCTGATTGAGGAAATCCGAAAGCCGGGAATGGGTCTCTGGCATGGTGAAGCACACCTTTCCACGCATGGTTTCTCCAGAGATAAAACAGAGTTCCACATTAATATGCTCTGTTGCTAATCTCTGCATGTGGTGCTGATTGTCCTCCAGGAGCACCTTAACAATATTTGAAATGAGGATGAGAACAATCTGTCCATCCATTGTCTCAAAGGGCACATATCTCTGCCCGCTCATGAGCAGTTCCAGAACCGTCTCTTCACCGTCGTGGTTGGCCGAGACCGGGGAGATAAAAAAATGCCCCCATAAAGGTTGACCTTGAGCGAAAAAGACCCCCGCCTTTTTTCTCAACCTTTCTAACTTGAATGGTATACGGTTTTTTCCCACCATAACCTATACTTTTGTTTCTTCAGGTTGACCAGTGGCCTCATCCACAAGTCGGGCACCTTCCATCAGAAGGGACATGGTGCTGCCGTGAACAGTGCGGGATGGAAAGTCCGTGCACGAAACCACCTGGAATTCCCCATCTCGAAATGCCATCATTTGATAAAAGGCATCTTCTCCTTTAAGTGTTCCTATCTCTGCATGGATAATCTCTCCACCCTGGATATAAATGAGCCCCCTTTGACCATTGCTTTCAAGGGTTATCTTCACGTTCTTATCTCCTGTGGCCACGCTTTGAATCAGGTCCATGGCGTTCATCTCCGCAAGGGAACCTTCAATGCCCCTTCTTGGTCTTTTTTGGGTCCTGGTGGCCAAGACACGCCCTATCTTCAAGGCAAGGAGGTCAGGGTCTGCCGGCTTCTTGATGAAATCGTCTGCCCCTGCCTCCAGACAGTCTGCGGCCAGGGATTCTCCGTCCTGGGAGGTAAGGAAAAAAAAGGGCAAATAGGCCGTCTCAGTCTTTTTCCTCAGGGCCCGGCAAAATTGCATGCCGCTTATTCCGGGGAGGCTTATCTCCGAGAGGATTAGGTCAATCTCAGATGTGGCCAGTTTTGTTGCGGCTGTCTTGGCATCAGGGACCTGAATAACCTCATAGCCCTCGTTTGTAAGGCGAAGCATTATATCAGGATCAGCAGCACTCTCAGGGTCCACGATAAGGATGCGGCCTTTTGGCTGGTCAATCCCTTTGAGCAATGCCTCGTCTCGAATTACCTGAAAGAATGTCTCCAGCAGCAATTTGTTGTCAGGTGGGGGAAACTCGGAGCCCATTTCTTTTCTGAGCCTCCGTATGTCCTTGACAAGGTCTGGGTTTTTCTTTTTCAGGTGCTGGTATTTCTTGACCAGAGAAAGGATACGTGCCTCGATCCGTACAGGCCGCTCAGTTTCTTGTTGTGGGTTTGTGATTTCCTCTAATCCATAGGGGGTTTTGATATTTTTTAGCAGTAGCTCTCCCAACCCTGGAGTGGAGAGCCAGGCAGCAAGAATGGTTGCGTCGATTTGGGCTGGACTCAGCCCGAGCCTCAATCCAAGGAGCTTGCAGTACCTCACCCGAATGCCAATTTCCTGGAGCTTGGCCCTGTCATTTTTCAGGGCCTTTCTTATAATAAAGGCTACCAAGGAAATTAGGGCCTCACTCATTTGGCTGTAGGGATATTCCTGGCCCAGCAACAAGGCCTTGGGGTCGTAATAGGATATGGGGGGTAATACTATGTCCTGTGAAATCTCGTGGGTCCACGTGCCCTGTGGCTTGAAGCTCTGGGCATTGACCAACAGGAGGTCAAAAGATTCTGATTCCATGGCCTTTGTGAGTTCAGAACTAGATGCGGCCCAGGACACATGGCCAAATCCTTCTGCATGGAGCAGCGCCTTTATGGCACGGTATCGGTCCAATTCCGGTTCCAGCAAGATAATTTTTTTTGGGCCACGGCCCTCCCCCGGAGGTGTTTCGTCCAACTCTTTTTTAGGCGTAACGATTGTAAACTCGTCTGGCAATTCCAATTCCATCTCTGGTATGTATTGCTTCCCCTTGTAATGGACATCTATGGCCTTTATGATCTCTGGTCTGGAGCAAACCGTGAGCTTAACGCGCATGTGAGGTGCAAAGATATGGTGGAGTTTCTCTTGTAGGGCTTCGTCAGTAGGGTCATGGGTTGCAACAGTAAGGCATTGCTGTTCGCGTGAGTAGTCCACGGGAAATATGGTGAGGCGCTCAGCCAGCTCTGAAGGTAACATTTCCTTGGCATCCACAGGAGGCGGTGATTCAAGGGTGGGACTATATGGCAGGCCATATAGCTCTGCTAGGGCTTGGCCGAGTTGGTGGTGGTCCATAAGCCTCAGAAACACAATGGCCTCGTCCAGGGGGATCTTCATGCTCAAGGCATAATCCTCTGCTTGGGCCAATTGCTCCTCTGTAAGCTGGCCTGTGGCTATGAGGTGATCTTTGAGTCTTGAAAATTCCATTATTGATCAGGATTATTCGTGCTTGATGTATCTATCTTGTTTTGATAAATACCAGCTTCTTCCTCATTGATAATTCCACGTTCCAACAGCATCTTTATGTGGTCGTCCATGGTTTGCATGCCAAGGCTTCTGCCTGTCTGAATGGCAGAGGGAATCTGATAAGTCTTTGCCTCTCTAATAAGATTCTGAATTGCAGGCGTGCAAATCATCACCTCAACGGCGGCCACCCTGGATTTCCCATCGGCTGTCCTGAGTAGTTGCTGGGCCACCACACCACGCAGTGATTCAGCCAACATGGTCCTGATCTGGGCCTGCTGGGTGGTGGGAAAGACATCAATGATACGATCTACAGTCTTAGGGGCGCTCGAGGTGTGTAAGGTACCCAATACCAACAGGCCTGTCTCAGCCGCAGTAAGGGCCAACTGGATTGTTTCCAGATCCCTCATTTCACCCACAAGAACTACATCTGGATCTTCCCTCAGGGCGGCCCTGAGGCCTGCGGAGAAGCTTTCCATATGTATATCCAGTTGCCTTTGCTGAATGAGACATTTGCCCTTGGGATGAATGAATTCAATGGGGTCTTCCAGGGTTATGATGTGATAGTGCTTTTCTTTGTTCATGAGGTCCAGCATGGCAGCAAGGGTAGTGGATTTGCCGGAACCCGTGGCGCCGGTGACCAGCACAAGGCCGCTCTTGACCCGTGCAAGAGAGTAGACGGACTCAGGAATTCCCAGCTCCCGCAACGTCCTGATTTTGTTTGGTATTAACCGAAATGCGCCTCCGTAACCCCTTCTTTCCATGAACACATTGGCGCGGAACCGACCTATTCCCTCCAGCTCGTAGGCAAAATCGATGTCCTTTCTCTTTTTGAAGAGGCCGAGACGTTCTTCATCCAGGATTTCCAACAAAAGCACCTCTACCTCTTCCCGGGTGAGGTCGTGGTACTTGGTCCGCTGCAGGCGGCCGTTTATGCGAAGTATAGGGGGCTCGCCTGCAGAGATGTGCAGGTCCGAGGCACCGTATTCGAGCATCAGCTTGAGCAATACATCAATTTTTGCCACCCTATTCCTCCGGTGAGGACAATTGGTTTGTTTGTAAATAAAAATTCAAGATTTGTGCCAGGATGGGTGATATTGCAGAGGACAGATAAGTCTCTGGAAGCTCTTAGGAAAAATGACAACGAAAGGCGTTTAACCGTCTTGTCTTGTCTAAGTCAATAGGTACACTTACCCACCTTATGTCACATTTTTGGCGCCCTATGATAATGATTAGATTCTTGATTATTCAATGGTAAGCGTCACTGATCTCTTGCCCTCTGTTTCATTGTACTTAACCCCCGCTTCCAAAGTGCATTCTCCTTTTTGTGTAGAGGCTTTCATTGTTAAAATAAGGTGCCAGGGTCTATGATTCGGTGCGGTTTCCCCTTGAGGCAGAAGCGTGTGGATCAATTGACCTTTTCTGTAAATGGACCCTTCCACTACAAAATGAAGATTTTCATCACCCCTTCCTTGGTTTGTGAGGGTGAAATCTACTATCACGTAAGAGAGCTTCCCTAGGGGGATATCATGGGGCACTGTTTTTATTTTAATGAGCTGTAATACCCTCTATTTACATGATCAATCCATGGATATTTATTTTGCTCTTTATGATATCTTGCCATTAGAAATCTTTTGCAAAGAGCGTTATTTAGTTTATAAGTGAATCCCCTAAATTTGTTATTTTGATATGGAGTGACTGATATAAATCGAAGGTTAACCAGAGTTTTTATACCCCTTCTTACATTCTTTTCAAAACGGGGAATTCCCAAATCTTCACTTATAATTTTTACTGATGTTCTCCGGCTATCATTTTCAATCAAGTAAATAAGATCTAAGGCATAGTTATCCTGAAGCCAGAAAACTGGGTCTTTATGTGTCCCTCTTCTACCTTTCTTTATATTTTCTAAGTTGTGATACATTCTATATTCCTTTGAAGGAATAATTCCTCGCCTTAAAAATTTGTCAGGGCGACCGTTATCAATGACATACTTATTGCCATTCATTTTAAAAAAACAGACCCTATGATATCCTGTTGGATGAACATTATCTTCCCATACCTTGTATCCAGCTTTTTTAAGACAATAAGCAGTGAAGGCGGAAACATCCATGCAATTGCCCTTATTGGTCTCAAATAGCTTTTGGGATTTCCCAACATAAGCATAAGGATTATCTATTCCACCCTTTTTACTCTTATATATGAATCTTACTCTTTGATAATAGTTAACTAATTCTGGAGCATTTAGCCGATCTGTAACCATTTCGTAGTCATTCCATCGATCTTGTTCGGAGAAATCCCATGCTTGTGCTAAGAGCTCTTCAAGGCGATACTTTAAGGGGTTGATTCCGGCTCTGTTTCCTATTTTTGCCAACTGGAAATATTCAATTTCTTGTACGGTCGGTCCGCTTCTTGGCTTACCTCTCTCTAATATCCAGAATATAGCCTGTAAAGGGGTGCAATATCTCCTGGAGGCGGGCTTACCAACTTTTAATAACTTTGCCAAATTAGCTTTTTGGGGTTGTGTTGCATTTTCAATAAGGTTTACAAATCTATTTAGGGCATGAATTCTTCTTTCATCTACATTACCTTGAAACTCCGGAAGCCTTCCCACCTCTAAAGCAAGAGTAGGGTTGAGGGCATATAGTCTCTTAAATAGATGCTGTACTGCTTCTGGGAGTGACTTTTGAGCCAAAGGCTTGGATGTATCAGCAAGAGGAGGTAGTTGCTTTTTTAAAGTTGGTATACGATACAGAACACTGACATTGGGGCCCTTTACAGGTGGTACCGTTGTACAACGACATGCAATTAAAATAAAAAATGAAAGTAACAATAACCTTTTTGTTTTCAAGATGCCTAAACGCCCACACAAAAAATTTCCCCTATTTTTTACCATGATTATACCTCCCTTCTCTTTCTATTGATTGTTTTTTTATGAAACCCCGCATGGTGATCGAAATTACCCGGTTTGTCTTGATATACATATCCTTTCCTCGCAGCCGCTACGTCATTTGCTGCAGTGCCTAACTGGCGGCTGAAGTGTTTGGTGGGCCGATGTATTTAGCCCGAAGTCCTGCATTCATACCTGCCATCAATTGTTTTCTGTATGAGGTGACAAATAGACCTGCCTGCTATTCAGGAGCGCATGCGACATGCAGGGCGTCCATTGCTGGTAATACATTTTTGCCTCCCGATAATCCGTGATGGACGAAGCTCCTTCTTTTAATTGGCGATTAAGGCCAGAAATTAGCTCGCGAACCAATATGAAGCATAGAGCTAACTCCGGAGCATATTGCACCAGATGGTCCAGCTTGTAACTACCAACTTCTTGGACGTATTTTTGGGCAAGAGTGGATGACTCAATAGCCAGCTTCATTTGCCACTCTCACGCTCGTCCAAGACAGCCAAAGAAAAGTCTTTCCGTTGGATTCGCAAATGGATTCCCTGCTGCTTCCATGAGGGGTGTTCGGTAGGACTTATTAAAGAACAGAATTATTTCGGACATTGGGTTCCCACGGCGAAGACGGACAAGTGTCTTGCCGTGTTCCACCTCGGTTATGGAACCCAAAGCGTTTTTACCGAAATCGGTGAACGTTGTGGTTTTCATTGCAAAGCTTTCCCGATATTGCATTTAACCGTACAATAGAGACGACATTTTGTCAAAATTTCCAGGCCCAGCGATAAAGCTCCCTTGCCCCTGTGGACTGCCTGAGAAAGATAGCGTCAAAAAACTTCCACACTTTTGTGTGCCTGACCGTCGGGCAGGGTTTCACGTCGGACGCCTTTTCTCACAATTCACCCGTCACTTTGATATATTGTTCTATTCTGGGGGTCCACTATACTCCACCACTACCCGTCCGTCCAAATGCCCGTTTTCAATAGTTTAGATCAAGATCTTAATGACAATGAATGCCCCAATTTTCGATGGACAGCCGCTTCTTAAAGATTTTTGTCAAATTTTCCGCCTGATCCAACCTGCAAGACCATCCTGAAACTATCGACCTTTTCCCCTATAGGCCGCGGCTTCTTGAACCATGGATTAGTCCCGAGCTCTCGTTCCTCGACTCGGGACTAATCCTTTATTTGTTATGCCAATTTTAAAGACAGATGTATATTGAATAGCATCAACTGGGCAAACATTCAGACAACGAGCACAACTAAAGCAGTCTGCTGGTATTTTCTTTCTAGCAACACGACCTTTTGAGGCC
>Ga0164310_10001606_pt1 | contig 12939 bp, 16 predicted proteins | sample GuaBasSedimGuay1_FD_121795 | JGI IMG/M metagenome (GOLD analysis project Ga0164310, IMG submission 121795) | Subseafloor sediment microbial communities from Guaymas Basin, Gulf of California, Mexico - Guay1, Core 4569-9, 0-3 cm | ecosystem: Environmental > Aquatic > Marine > Hydrothermal vents... | reverse complement strand
TTTTATTGATAATGTCTCTTAAAGTTCTTTTAATCTTGAATTCTCTTCTTTATAATTATCGCTATTCATTCAATTAAGGAAGATCAACATTACAATCTCAAAGTTATTTTCATTCTATGAATCTCTTAGAGCTTCTCTAAGTAGATGTTGTTTTCATCCGAGTATATGGATATCTTCTCTTTTAATCCAAGTCTTTTAGCTACTCTTCCCAGAGCTCTACTTGTAAACGCTGGAGACTTATAGATTCCTTTAAGCTTTTCAAAGCTAACCTTTGCGTATTTGGCATCAGATTCTTTGAATTCATTCAGTATTTTTTCAGCTATCGTAGACTTATAGCGTATCTTCTTCTTTACTTTAGGCCTCTCCTGTAGAGGTTCAATGAATTCATATTTCATTTGCTTTTTCTCCCAGTTCATATTATCTCCATATCAGTTTAGATATAAAGAAACCTATAAATCTTCTCAGTATTGATCTATACCGTCTTTTTATGGATGAGAAATATCTTACTCTTAATAGAGTCTAAAAAAGAAAGAATTAAATTAGGCGTTGAGTTAATCCCTCAAGATTTGATTGAGGGTGATCTGATGGCGATTAAGGCCTACGTGATGATGAAAGTTAGCTCTGGAAGTGAAAGGGAGATCTGCAAAAAAATAATCGAGTTCAACGAGGTTATGGACGCAAGCATAGTTTATGGCGAGTTTGACGTTATCGCAAAGGTTAGAGTTAGTGATCTCAAGACTTTAGAGAACTTCCTCTCTGAAAATATCAGAAATATCCCAAGCATAGTATTGACGTCTACTATGATAGTTGCGCGGGAATATAAAGGAAAAGCTACAAGGAACGCTCTGAAGATTAGAAGTCTATAGAAGACTGATGAAGCATATATCCGCAGCTAACGTGTTCTCTTTTTTCTTAGTTTGGAGATGGAATGTTAATGCTTCGCCTTTATAATCGCGGATGCATGAGTGACGCTTATAAAGTGAAGATTAGCGAGGTCATGAGTCATAAAGGAGGCTTCTCAGGGAAAATAGGGAGGGAATTGGTGGAAGTAATCTCTAAGGCTCTAAAGGAGAGATTGAAAAAGGAAAAAGAGAATAGAACAGTGAAAACTCCAGTATTATTTTTAGGGTCTAGAGATATCATCGCATTTTAAGCACATTGCGGATCACATGGTTAATTTTCAAGATAACTTTCATCCTTGTCTTTATCTAGGTCCTTATGAAATGGAACGTGAAGATCGGAGGTCTCCTGAGTGGGAATTAGTAATGGCTGATTTTTCCCTGAAGGGAATCTCGGAAAACAAGTGGGATCTTCAATATACTTGAGAAAAACCCTCCTCAAGATTTGCGGGTGATATCCTCGTATATTTGAGAACAGCATATAGGCGAGAATGATATTTGCAATCCGAACTCTAAAGCCGTTTTTATTGCCTGCTCCTCAGGAAAAGCTATTCCATTCACGCCTGCCTTAATGGCTAGAACATCCATTTCAGCTCTATGCTTCCTCTTAGGCCTAGCGCATCCTAAGACTATTGGAATGCTAGGCATCATAAACCTTGCTTGCGCGATTATCTCCGCCACTTTCCTCGGATGGGGAGGATTGATCTTCTCCATAACTGTTCCTCTGATTGGAAAGAAGACTATGATTATTAGAGCTGATGGATTATATTTTGAGATAATTTTTAGAGCGTTTAGTTCTCCTTTTAATTCACCGTAATGAAGCCCAACTAGGATGTGAGGGGTGAAGTTAATTCCAGCTTCTTTAAGAGCTCTAAGAGAGTCTTCATAGTCTCGGATGGTAGCCTTTAGATTGTAGATCTCTCTTATCGTCTCATCGGACCCTACGATATCAATTGATACTGAGCTTACTCCAGCCTTTTTTAGCTTCTCCGCGATTTCGAAACTTACAAGACCTGTATGCACAACCGTCTTTAAGCCTATCCTTCTAGCCTCAGCGATCGCGCTTATGAATCTACTAAGCGGCACAGATCCGTCCCGTAGGCATCCGCCGCTTATTAGGCATCCCACGGCGCCTTTATTCTTTATTCTACGCAGAGTTTTAACGAGTTTTCTGGGCGTTTCAGCTGGGATCATCGATCTGAGAATTACCCCGCCGCAGTGCTTACATTTTAGAAAGCATTTTCTCCCAGTTACGGAGATTGAAGGAAAGGAATATCTCGGAGGCTCAAAATACTCATTTTGATAATATAGGAAGCTCGGAGCATAAAAGTAGATTCTCCGTCCAAATCTTTCCCAGCTTAATTCACGAGATCTCTCAAGAATACTTTCTAAATCATTAATTATTGATCACCTTGTAAGCGTTTCTATCCTTAAAACGCTAGAGTAGCGAAGCGATCATTAAGGGGAGGATCACTGTTGCATCTCCTTCAATCGTAACTCTTCTTGCAGATTCCTTAATCTTCCCCCAAGAAATTGCCTCTTTAAGCCTGGCGCCTGACAGGCTACCGTCCCATTCCACGGCCGTTGTTATGTAGACGGCATAGTCTAGTCCTCCTTTGAACTGATTCCACCAGATTAGATGATGCTTTGAGATTCCGCCGCCTACGATCAGAGCTCCCGTTCTCTCAGACTCGAAGATAATATCGTTGAGTTCTTGTTCATCCTTTAAGATGTTAACTCTGAGGTTATGATCCTGTGAGAAGAGCCATAGCTGGTAGCCGACGGCTCCATCAGTTAATCCGGGAATATAAATGGGGATATTATTCTTAGACGCCCAGTAAAGTATGGAGTCTTCACGGCAGATTCTTCTCCCGATTTCTTGGCAGAGCTCTCTGCTTGAAATCTCTCTGACACCATCCCTCCAGATGGCTTCCAATAGCTCCTGCATCTTCTCCTCGATTATCATCCCGTAGCTCTCATTCGGCACCAGAACATTTCCAAGTCTATTTATTCCTTTTCTGTGAAGGGAAATATCATCCATCTCAAAGAATCCATGATAGTATCTTCTCCAACTTCTAGCTAGGTCATGATCGAGAGTTCCGCATGTAGTTATTATGACGTCTACAAGATGTCTTTTAACCATCTCTCGGATAACTCCGCGTGTGCCAGTTGCAACTATGCAGGCTGGGAATGAGAGGAATTTCACACATTTCTCATCCGAGATCATCTTCTTAAGTATTTCAACTCCTGTAGCGATCTTAGCAGCTGTGAAGCCCCAAGCCTCTTTCATCTGCCTCAAAAATTCAGCGACTGTTATCCCGGGATAAAGGTGATAGTCCCTTATAGCATCAGCATCTTCTATCATCACGTATCCTCCAGAGATTCACCTCATAATACCTTTTTGAGCCGTATTAATTGTTACTTCTGGAAGATGAGAAGTACGTTTAGGATGAGTCGAGCCCGCGGAGAAAGTTTAGGACGCATTCCGGAAAGTATCGTCCATATCCGCCTTCGAGGACGGCGAACGTTTTACATCTCATATCCGCAATCATGCCTCCGATCTGCATGTATGCCTCCTCGCTGAGTCCTAATCCTCCAACTGGATCGTATCTGTGAGCGTCAAATCCAGCTGATACCGCTATTAGGCTCGGGTTAAACTCGCGGATTCTATCTAATGCTTCGCCAAGAACTTGTAAGTATCTCTCATCATCTACTGGATGCCTGAACGGATAATTTATGCAGTTTCCTTCGGATGATCCTCCTGTTCCAGGATAGAAGAATCCATATCTATGAAGGGATACGAATAGCACGTGGGGATCTCCGAGGAAGATCTCCTGTGTTCCATTGCCGTGGTGGCAGTCTATGTCTAGGATGGCGATCTTATCAACATGCTTAAGAGCCTTTATGCAGGCTACGGCGATGTTATTGAAGTAGCAGAACCCCATTGAAGCAGCTCGGAGAGCAGTTCCATTAACGCCCACATGGTGGCCTGGAGGCCTCATGAGTGAGAAGGCCTTCTCACCTGTTAGAGCTATCTTCATACTCTTTACGGCTCCTCCAACCGAGAGCCTAGCATAGTCATATATTCCTGGAAGACTTGGAGAATCTGCATCAAAGAAGTCTCCAGACTTGATTCTTGCGACAAATTCCTCATTATGTACAAGTTTTAAGTCTTCCTCAGAGCATGCTTCTGGCTTAACGAATTGGAATCCTCCCTTCTTCAACAGTTTGTATGCTCGGTAAACTCTCTCCGGAGTTTCGGGAATATGAGGAGATAAATACTCTAAACACTTCTCGGAATAAACAATGTACGTTTTTAGATCATCTCCATTAATCGTCAGTTTTCCTTCATGTGATCTCTTCGTCCATCTACAAAAGATTTTTCTTTCATTAAGTGTCATGAGAAACGGGATGGAGCCTCCGGAGAAGATTAGAGCCTCTATAGGAACAGCCATCGTTCTGGGCTTAACACATGGTAAAATCGACGCTGAGCCGACCACTGCCTACTTACTCACTTACAGAAAGGGAAAGTGTCAAGCGTCCTGTGCCTTCTGTCCTCAATCTAAAAGATCCAGTGGGAGAGCAGATATGCTTTCCAGAATTACGTGGCCTGCATTCTTAACGAGGGAAGTTATCCGTCGGGTAGACAAGACTTTTCGCTTGAAAAAAATATTGAGGATATGCATTCAAGCCTTGAATTATCCATCTGTAGTGGATGATTTAACAGCTTTAGCAGAGCTTGTAAAGGAACATTCCGATGTTCCGATATCCATTTCGTGTCAGCCGCTTAGCAGAAGTGATCTTGAAAGACTCTTTTATGCGGGAGTTCAGCGGGTCAGCGTATCCCTAGACGCCGCCACGGAGGAGATATTTAACAGAGTTAAAGGCTCCGGCGTAGGCGGCCCTTACACGTGGAACGGACATTTCAAGACTCTCAGAGAGGCCATTAGAGTCTTCGGAAGGGGAAACGTGACTACCCATCTCATTGTAGGATTGGGGGAGACAGAAGAAGAGTTCGTCAAGATCCTTCAAACATGTGTTGATATGGGAGCTTATCCGGCTCTATTCGCATTTACGCCGATTCCCGGAACCCTTCTCTCGAATAATCCTCCTCCGCCGCTAGCCTCCTACAGGAGACTTCAACTCGCCCATTACTTGATAACTAAGGGAGTAAGCAGATATGAGAATATGACATTCAGGAACGGCTGCCTCATAGACTTCGGCGTATCTAATGAACAACTTAAATCCACGATAAGGAGAGGAAGGGCATTCATGACCTCGGGATGCCCCGGATGCAATAGGCCCTACTATAACGAGAGGCCGGGTGGGCCATTATACAATTTTCCCCGCAAACCAACTTCCGATGAGATAGCTAGGATTGAAAAATTTTTTATGAGCTGACGTAGGAACAAAAAGTGTTGTAGGAGAAAGTCTCAGATGAAGATCTTTATAGATACTGCGGAGTTAGAGGAGATAAAACAGGCGGTTTCTTGGGGGATAGTTGACGGCGTAACAACCAATCCATCACTAATAAAGAAGGCTGTTGATAGAAGAAAAGGCAAGATCAGCATGGAGGACTACATAAAAGAGATTGTTAAAGTCTCTCCGGGTCCTGTTAGCTTGGAGGTTATAGGGCGAAGGGCGGATGCGATGATCAAGCAGGGCATGCTACTGCATGAGAAGTTCAGCCCTTTTGGTGAGGTTGCAATTAAGATTCCAATCAACCCGAGTGTGAATGGTGATGAGAATCTCGATTTCGATGGGCTTAAGGCCATAAGGCACCTAAGCAGTGAGGGAATATCTGTGAATACGACTTTGGTTATGACCCCGGAGCAGGCTTTGCTGGCAGCTAAGGCTGGAGCCGCCTATGTAAGTCCCTTCGCGGGGAGAATAGACGATTATATACGCGCCAATATGGGCATGAAGATAGGTAAGGATTTCCAGAAGGGAGACTATCTTGACCACGAGCTCCTTAGGAGCGCTAGGAATAAAGTTCTCAGCGACGCGATGGCTTCAGCCACCTCCATCAGGGAAATCTACAAGAGTAGTCTCGTCCATTCGGCTGCTGATCGAAGTCATGATAATGGAATTTACAGCGGCGTCGACTTAGTGACGAGAATCCTCCGAATATTCCACGCGTACAATTTTAAGACCGAAGTTATCGCCGCAAGCATTAGGAATTCGAGGCAGGTTAGGGAGATGGCGGAGCTTGGTGTTCACATAGCTACTGTGCCTTTCAACGTCTTAAAGGATATGATAAAGCATTACAAGACCTCTGAGGGCATGAGAAGATTCATGGATGATGTTGTTCCTCAATACCGCGAGTTGTTCATGGAGAAGTAAAATAGACTTCAGCCACATATTCGTTGAGGATGATAGGTTATGGAAAAGCGTCAGTCACATCGCATATTGAGGATAGATGATGACCACATTATCATATTCGATGATTTCAGAAACGTTAAGCCAGTGAGCCCAGTTGATCTAGTCTTCGCCGATCCTCCCTTCGGAATAGATTTTAGGGGAAACTTAAAGTCATATCATCGGAAGCCAGATGCCTTATTATACGTTGAGGTTCCGGGGGAGGAATATCCCAAATTCATTCGGGATCTTCTAGAATGGGCATACAGAGCTCTTAAGCCTTCGGGAAGCATGTGGCTTCTCTCAGGATGGAACAACCTTGGAATAGTTCTTCAGGAAGTGGAGAAATCAGGCTTTCACATCCTCAACCATTGTATCTGGAAGTATCAATTCGGAGTCTTCACAAAGAGAAGATTCACAACTTCGCATTATCATCTATTGCTCTTAGTGAAGGATAAGGATAATTACACGTTTAATAAGCCTGAACGCTACGCGGAGGATGTCTGGTATATAAAGAGGACTTATCAGCGTGGAGTTAAAACAGCAGGTAATGAACTTCCAGACGAGCTCGTAAGAAAATGTATATGTACATCGTCTAATATCGGCGACTTGGTTGTCGATCCGGTTCTGGGATCCGGAACTACAATGAAGGTTTGCCTAGAGTATAATAGGAGATGCATAGGTATAGAGGTTAATCCCATGCTTGAGGGGAGAATAAGAGAGAAGCTCGGCTTGAACGGTGGTGGATAGATCTTTCAAGGTCACGTCATTATGTAGTCGCATTTTTGGTTGCTGGATGTTTTAACGCCGTCCCTACTTAAGATATGGAAGGAGTGATGAGTGCCGATCCTCTTGAAGTGAAGCTCAGAATTTGCCTACTCTCAACATTTGAAAGAAAACTAGAAATTCCTTTTTTCAGGTATCATCTTTTTCGCATCTCCTTCTTACTCCATCCGAGTAAGCCTCCAAGCAGAATAAGCAAGCCTATGACTATGATTCCTATGCCGACAATGTATGGGTATAGTAGGTCTGGATTATACAATAAGCATACCCCGCTCAGAATTACGAGTATGCCTAGGGCGAGTAGAGCTAATTGCCCAAAGCTTCTTGGCAAGCTTAAGGTTATAGGGGTCGGTTTAACTCTCTTAACACGCAGTATAGCCGTCAGGAGGAATCCCACTCCCATACCTATAGCTCCACCCACATCCGGTCTGCCGAAGGCTAGACCTAAACCTGCACCTATAAACATGCAAGCCACAAAGAATAAACCCTCAAATTCCCGCTTTTCCGTCACCTTTTCTATCTCCACTAGAACATTTAATCTTCCTTTCTCTAACCTAAAAATGTATCCATTGATATTAGCGTTATTCGTGGAAGATAAGATCCTCAAACCGTGTTTCTAAGTCCGAGTATTTCTGGCAGATGGAAAAAACTCTTTTAACCATAAGCTTACATCCAGACAGCTGAAGAGAAAAATGGGAACGCAAAATAATCTTTTTCAGTAAGAGTTTACTGCGAGGAAAATGGATGTTTAATATATGATCTGCTATTATTGGGGGCATTAGGGAATTAGTTGAGTATTATGTTGAGATATGAGAAAGCCTTCGCGAATGGCTTCCTGAGTCTTTCGTTAACCCTGAAGTTGACAGGGTGCGATCTGAAGGAAAAGAATGGCTTGAGCAGATAATAAGAAGTAAGCGTGGATTCATTCACTGCCTAATGTTGAAGGTAGAAAGGTCGGTATTGAAAGAAAAATAGCAGATGGAATACTCGTAGGAACCGCGAATCATCAACCGTATTGGCTGGTCAGCTGAATTCAGGTAAAAGCGCGCAGTAAAGAAAGCCTTACTCTTTCCTTAACAATCGATGTAAAACTTTTAAAGTATAACGTAAAATGAGAATTGGTCAAAATGAAAGTGACAATTGTTTACGATAATGAAGTTTATAAAAAAGGGATGGGTCTGATTGCTGACTGGGGCTTCTCAAGTCTTGTAGAAGTTGAAAACACTCCGAGAATACTATTCGACACTGGAACAGATGGCAGAATACTTCTCAGCAATATGAGGAAACTCGGCATCGACCCAACATCCATCGACGAAGTTTTCATTTCACACGCACATTTTGACCATACGGGAGGCCTTTCAGAATTCCTTAAAGTGAATAGAAAGGCGAAGATTTACGTCCCACCTTCATTTAGAGGTCTTTCAGGAAGAGAAGTTATCACAATAAGAGGGCCTACAAAGATTCATGAAAATGTTTTCTCTACTGGTGAACTTGACCGGATAGAGCAGAGTATGGCTGTTAAGACTGGTAAGGGAATAGTTTTAATCGTAGGATGCTCTCATCCTAGGATGAGCCGTATTCTTAGAACGACTTCAAAGTTTGGAAAGGTTTATGGCATCATAGGAGGTATGCATGGTTTTAGCGAGTATGAACTTTTCAGAGATTTAGAGTTAATCTGCGCAACGCATTGCACCCAACATAAAAGAGAGATAAGGAACCTATATTCAGACAAATACGTAAAAGGCGGAGTAGGTCAAGTAATTATCATCTGAAAACTTTAATCTCAACCTAGAAATTCCTTAGGCGAGGATATTAACCTGATAGACTACTCTAACAATTCATTTAGTTTTTTCTCCAGAAGGACAAACGAACATTCTTCCTTCCTCATCCTCACGATATCCGGGGGCTTGAGCGACGATCATTATAGTATTGATTGGCATTAACTCCCTTGCATTCTTCTTCAAGACTTCGTATTGACTGATTCCAGTCTTAACATAACTATCATCAGTAAGATTCTTCAACATGGCGATTGGTCTGCCGGTCTTCGTGGTTATAACAACATGTATACCCAAAAATCCTAAAGAAGCTAGAGCTCCAGTGCTAACTATATTTCCAGTAATAAGAACATCTTCACTATTTCTTCTTCAAATAAGGGATACCTCTCAGTCTTTCCATCACGATCTCTCACGATAATACAGCCCTTATCTATTCCCAGATAGCTGCCAAACGAATCTAAGACTAAACTCATAGTCTTTATCCTTCTTATCCATTCAGCTAAACCCGTTAAGTTTCCAGTGAGAACAAAGTTATAGCCTGAAGCTAGACGGCAGAATCTCCCTTAGCCTCTTGAGGGATCTGATCTTTTCATCAATGCTTAGATGTGCTTCTTCGATTGCTTGCCGCAATATGCTGATTGACTCGTCCATCGCCTTTCTATCAACGGGAAATGGAACACCATCCTTCCCTCCATAGGCAAATGAGTACTTCACCGGATCCCTCCAGCTCGGCTCCTCGCCAAAGATTATCTCTGAGACCAAGGCAAGCCCCCTCACAGTTGCTGGTCCTATACCCTTTATGCTTAGAAGTTCCTCGTAATTTCTCGGCTGAAATTCATAAGCCCTCTTAACAGCCCTCCAATTTATTCTAAGGGGCATCGAAAGGAATTTTGAACGGGGGAATTCGCCGTCCTTGATCATCCACTCGTCAAGTATCCTCTGCTTTGTTCTTCTCAATAAGCATAGGTCTCTCGCAAGCTTTCGAGGATTCTCTCTAATTAAATCAACTGAGGCTCTACGGCATCCCTCGCTTTCTCTAGCGGTCATGTTCAAGACACAGTTGCTCTTCCGTTCGCTTACTATTGCAGCATGAGGCTCAACAACGAAGCTCTTGACATTCCCTGAGATCCAATGATACCTCCTCGCAGTTCTATTCCCAACATTCATGCCTTGCTGAATGACAGCCCATTCTCCATCCTCAGCCAGGAAGAACGCGTGATGATACAATTGGTAACCATCCTGCAGTACCGAATTATCAATCTTAGCGCTCATGCGACTTGCATACTTCAGCTCTTCAATCTTACCTGTAGAAAGGCTCAGTTCCTCTCCAGTGGAACTGATCTCGAACGGAACGTTCCTCGAAACCTTTCCCTTCCCGCCGCAGACGGCTAATCCAAACTCTGAAGGTTCAATTGCAGATTTCAGAACTCCCGTTAAGACAGTTGTCAAACCAGATGAGTGCCAGTCATAGCCGAGAACGCAGCCAAGCGCTTGGAACCAGTATGGATCCGCCAGTCTGGAAAGAAAAACATCGCGGCCATACTCGTCTACGATAATTGTCACTATACAGTTAGCTAATTTAATCATTCTTTTAACGAGCCAAGCTGGAGCTCTTCCTCCGTGAAGAGGAAGATCGGCAAACCCAGATCTCTTCAATCTTCTCACTGAGTGAAGCTAAAACCAGCGGGGAGATTCATATTAAATTATAGTTGAGCCTTAATTTTAACTCTTTTGAGCAAACGGCCTTCCCTGTCGATCTCTCCTCTCCGAATCCTAGTTGTCGATATTGGAATATGATTCTCAGCTGGAACCATATCTATAACTATAACCTTGAGAGGTGGAAGCCCATTCTTTTTCCTTATAAAGTTGATCTTATGTGCTCCAGGCTCGGTCTCCCGGCTCACAACTATAACCTCCATTTCCTCACTTGTAGCAGCCGGGCCGTATGGATCCCCAAGAGGTATTACCCTAGCTCTCGACAGCAAACCTTCCTCCTCTAGGAACCGCTTAAGCTCCTTCAGCCGATCCTCATAGGGGGCTACCTTATGGTTCTTGCTAAGTCTACTCGCAAACTCATCTGTAGTCAGTCCTATCCACACACATTCTCCAACCTCGAAAGCCTTCATGAGAAGAGCACGGTGTCCTTTATGAAGCTCATCAAAGGTCCCGCCGACTCCGACAATTCTGAACTTCCCCTTCAACGGTGACAGCCTTCAAATCGACGATTTATTAAGATTCTTCACACCTCATTATTATGGATTGCTTTTAAACAATACGAACAAATATGGATAATTCATAGAAAATTCTTATATCCATAATAAAGTTTGTACTCACCTCGAGAACAGATCTCAGCAAATAGTGATGAGGAATGAAGAAAGATATAACATTCTCCACAGCTAAGAAGATTGCCTTAATCTCTGTGAATGCGGCGCTTTACGCAGTTGCCATAGCGATCACGTCCCCTATCCCCACACCTTGGGGAGTAGGTCATTTCCGCCCTGGAGTTGTTATTCCAGCGGTATTCACTCTCGCCTTCGGCCCGGTAATAGGCGGGGTCGGCGCTGCGATTGGATGTTTCATAGGAGACTTTGCCCTCTCCCTGTTTAATCTAACAACGCCTCTGCTTAGTCTCATAGCTGGGGTTCCTGGAAACTTCGCGGGGTTCTATGTTTTAGGATGGTTAATGTCGAAACGCAGATCTCTGGCATTCTTTGTTGTTAGCAGTTTTGTTGCACTTCTAATCGGCAACCTAATAGCAGCTGTAGGTGTTCTCATTTACTTCTGGTTCATAGTTCCCACATGGGCTTTATGGCCGATTAACATGAAGATTGCCGTAGTATCGGGTCTAACATTATTCTGGCTTGTAACGATGATCATCTTTACGGTTCCCTTGGTGCCACTTATATTAAGATATATTGAGCCATCCCTGAAAAGGATGGGATTAGGCGAATCATCAAATTTAAATTGGAGTAACCCACTTGACATGATAAAATCATCAATAAGTATCGCCCTGATATTAGCAGCCATATATTGCGTCGTAGAGGTCATTCCAAACGGTAAAATGATCTTCGCGGGGGTTCTGCCTCCTGAGATCCTGCTGATAGGCTCCGTTGTGCTCGCATCTTCCGGTCTTCTATTCGCATACTTTATGAAAAAAGGGGTTCTTTTAAGGGTAGATTAGAGTTGATAAAAAATGAGGAAGAGATGGCGATAATAGGATTAGATATAGGTGCATATCTGACAAAAGGAGTATTAATGAAAGAATCTTCCATAATTGAAACATTTACTGCCTTAACGAATGACCCCAATGCCTCAGCTCAAAAAGTTCTCAGAAGTCTTCTTGGAGAATCCTCAGAAAAAGACCTTATTCAAGCTATTGCAGTTACTGGTGGAGGAGCACGAAAGATCAGGAAACTTTCAGAGGTTCCACTTGTAAAGATCGATGAGATCCAAGCGATAGGATCCGGAGGTCTCTCATTAGCGAATAAATCAGAAGGCCTCATAGTTAACGCTGGAACAGGAACAGCAATAGTCGCAGCCTATGACCACGGAGAAAAAGTAGTTCATGTAGGCGGAACTGGCGTTGGAGGCGGAACATTACTCGGTCTTTCATCACGGATGCTTGGAATAGACAAATTCGAAGAGGCTGAAAAGCTAGCTGAAAGAGGAGACGCTGGAAATGTGGATCTAACCGTACGCGACATCGTAGGCGAGCCTATAGGCATAATTCCAGCCGATGCAACCGCATCGAACTTCGGGAAGCTTCATACCTTAGCTTCAAAGAAAGATGTAGCTGCTGGAATATTTAGCATGGTATGTCAAGTTGTGGGGGTCGTCGGAGCAATGGCGGCTAAAGCATGCGGCTTAGAGGAGCACGTAATAATCACCGGCGGGCTTGTAAAGAGCAAGCTGGCGTCGAAGATAATCAGCGATACTATGAAATTATTTTCAGTTAAGCCCTTAATCCCGGAGAATTGCGAGTACTGCACCGCTGTGGGAGCCGCTAGAACAATCCAGTTGAAGAATAAAATTTAATCCTTGATCACCTCGATAATTTTCCTTCTGGACTTCATTCCTGAGACTATTCTTATCTGAGAGGAAGACACATTAAAGTGCTTGGCGAG
>Ga0164310_10001605_pt1 | contig 12941 bp, 12 predicted proteins | sample GuaBasSedimGuay1_FD_121795 | JGI IMG/M metagenome (GOLD analysis project Ga0164310, IMG submission 121795) | Subseafloor sediment microbial communities from Guaymas Basin, Gulf of California, Mexico - Guay1, Core 4569-9, 0-3 cm | ecosystem: Environmental > Aquatic > Marine > Hydrothermal vents... | reverse complement strand
TGCTACCAGATCATCACCTCCCTTAAGGCGTATGTTCCCTGTGTCACTTTCTCATTCACGCTTACTATAACACAAAAGGTAGGCTTTGTCAAAGAGATTCGGCCTTTCGGGGGTGCATTTCAGCAGGACAGCAAAGGTGCGACACACTTTGGAAGTGCGTCGCACCCCGTCGGGGGGTCCAGTTGGCGTGCTCCCGCATGTGTGCTATAATCAAGACAAACGTCCGACCCGACGGGTTGCAAAGTTGCCATACACGCTTTGTCCCCACACACGTGCTGCCATCGCTCACGCCAGGGGAATACTACATTAAAGAGGAACTGGCATGAAAATAGACGTCGAGAAGCTGCGCGCCGAGATCCCGGCCACTGAAGAGTATGCCTACCTGAACCACGCAGTCGTCTCGCCTTTGCCCAGACGGGTAAGTGAAGCCGTGGCTCGCTTCGTCGCCGACCGGGGTTTGGAGCCCAGGTTCTACACCAGGTGGCAGGAACTGGAAGATATGTTCCGCCAGGCGGCGGCGCGCCTGATCCACGCCGAGCCCGAGGAGATTACTTTCGTCCACAGCACAGCGGAGGGGCTGAACGCTGTCGCCCAGAGTCTACCGCTGGCGGCGGGGGACAATGTCGTCCTGTGCGACGTGGAATACCCGGCCAACGTTTATCCGTGGATGAACCTGGCATCCAAAGGCGTGGAGACGCGAATTATCCCCCATCGCGAGGGCGGGCTGTCCATTGAGGACCTGGAGGAGGCGGTGGACGATCACACTCGGGTGGTGACGGTCAGCTCGGTGGAATTCCTCACCGGCTTTCACAACGACTTGGCCCGCATCGGGACACTGTGCCGGGAGCGGGGTATTTACTTTGCGGTGGATGCCATCCAGTCTCTGGGGATGATTCCCATGGACGTGCGTGCCTACGGGATTGACTTCCTGGCAGCGGGTGGGTACAAGTGGCTGATGGGTCCTCTGGGCACGGGGCTGCTATACGTCCGCCAGGAACTCATCGAACAACTGCGGCCGGTCTACGTGGGCGCGAGCAGCGTGGTGGGTGGCAAGGGCTTCCTCGATTATGACCTCACTTTCCAGCCTGACGCGACTCGCTTCAAGCTGGGCACGATCAACAAAGCAGGGATGGCCGGGCTCCTGGTGGCAACGGAATTCCTGATGGCCGTAGGTATTGAGGCGATTGAAGCGCGCACCCGCCACCTGACCGACGTACTCATCGCTGACTTGCAACGGCGGGGATACGAGATTGCCAGTTGCCTGCGCCCAGAACGCCGCTCGGCCATTGTCTCCTTCGTCGTGCCCGACCCACAGACGGCGTGCGCGACTTTGCACGAGCAGGGGGTGATTGTCGCCCCGAGGGAGGGATACATTCGCGTGGCCCCGCACTTCTACAACACCGAGGCCGAGGTCCTGCGCGTGGGCGATGTGCTGGGCGACGCACGGTGACGTCCGTTGCCAGTCGGGAGGTCGAGTCATGGAGCGCGTGTTGAGAATGATGGCCCAGGCGGCATTAGCGATGAGCCTGCTCGCGGGCTGCGTCGCTAAGCCGGAGGAACGGGCCAATGCTTCGCCTGTGGTGGAGGAAATTATCCTGTCCGCCCCCACCCTGAAAGGGGAGACGTCCCTGGAGGAGACGCTGGCGTCACGCCACTCAGTGCGCAGTTTCACCGCCGAGGCGCTGACGCTGGCGGAGATCGGGCAGTTGCTGTGGGCTGCCCAGGGAATCACCCGCGACTGGGGCGGGCGGACTGCACCCTCGGCCGGGGCACTGTATCCGCTGGAGGTGTACGTTGCCACGGCGGACGGGCTGTACCACTACGTGCCCCAGGGCCACAAAGTGCGCGTCGAGTCCACGGCCGACCTGCGCCAGGCGCTGTGGAGGGCAGGGCTCAAGCAGAGCGCCATCCGCCAGGCCCCGGTGGTGTTCGTCATCACCGCCGTGTACGCGCGTACCGAGGGCAAGTACGGCGCGCGAGCGGAGCGCTACGTCAAGCTGGAGGCCGGCCACGCCGCGCAGAACCTGCTCCTGCAAGCGGTAGCCCTGGGGTTGGGCGGAGTGCCCATCGGTGCATTCTACGACGACCAGGTACAGTCCGCCCTGTCCCTGCCCACCGATCACGCGCCGCTGTATCTGATCCCGGTGGGGCATCCGCAGGAGTAGAAAAATGAGCGAGTTGGACCGCCTGTGGATCGGCACTTCGGGCTGGGTGTACCCCCACTGGCGTGAGGTCTTCTATCCTCAGAAGCTGCCTACCTCGCGCTGGCTGCTTTTTTATGCCGAACACTTTCGCACAGTTGAGATCAACAACAGCTTCTACCGCCTGCCCTCGGAGAAGGCGTTCCGCGACTGGCGAGCAGCCGTCCCGCCGGGCTTCCGTTTCGCAGTCAAGGCCAACCGCTTCATCACCCACATGAAAAAACTCCGCGAACCGGAGGAGCCCCTGGAGCGCTTCTTGAGCCGTGCGCGATTGCTGGGTGACCGGCTGGGGCCCATCCTGTATCAATTGCCACCCCGCTGGCGCTGTAATCTCCCCCGCCTGCGCGATTTCCTGGCCCTCTTGCCCCGCGATCTCATCCACGTTTTCGAGTTCCGCGATCCATCCTGGATGAACGAGGATGTGTTCGCCGCTCTGGAAGAGCACAGCGCTGCATTGTGCGTGATCAGTCACCCAACGATGTCCTGTCCCGTGCGTGTTACGTCGAACGTGATGTACGTCCGTATGCACGGTGCGCAGACGCTGTACGCCAGTTGCTACAGCGAGGAGGAACTACGTTGGTGGGCGGAACAGGTGAGGGAAGCACTGGACGGGGGGTGCCTGGTGTACGTGTACTTCAACAACGACGCCTTCGGCTACGCAGTGCAGAACGCGCGGCGTTTGGGGGAGCTATTGGGGTCGCCGATCTCGATCACTGGCTGATGCCCGACCGCCTAAAAATAGACCTCCGAGGTTTCCAGACCCCGGAGGTCTTATGGGAGCTTTCACCCGGGACTATTGGAGCTGTGCTTTGAGTTCGGCCAGTGTTTTCCGAACGATCTCTTTGCTTCGCTCCTGAGAACTCAATTCCAGGTATTTTTCCAGGTCGGCGATGGCCTCGGCGATCCGCCCCCGTCGTTTGTAGGCATAACCCCGCGTCAGGTACGGTCGGGGATCGTTTGGGTTTGCCTGGATAGCCTGCGTGCTAAGCACGATTTTATCCCTCTCGCCCGCCATCGCTATCTCGGTCTGAATGCGCTCGCGCTCTTCTTTGCCGAAGAATTGTAAGACGAAGCAGCCCACGGCCATTAGCACCGTGCCCCCAGTATATGCCCAAAAGCCAAGTCCAGGAAAGGCACGTGTCAGCTCATAACGGAAGGGGCCGAGGGGTAGAATAACGAGAACGACGACGCAGATAGCCGCCCAAATGGACATCAGGCCCGCGTGCAGGTAGATAAGCTTAGAACCGACAGTGAAAATGACAAGCGTCAGGGTGATCACTGCGACAATGGGCACCAAGATCACCAAGGTATTCTTGGTGGCGTGGGCCAGAATTCCTCCTGGGATGTTGCTACGCAGGACCGGGTTATCGGGGTCGTCGCCAGGCCGGGAGATCACGCCTACATGGCCTTCTTCGTCCACGAAATAGGTGTTGATGAAGTCCTCATCGTTGGGCAGCGATTTGGAAGGCACCACCATCGGCCCCCAGGTCATGAAAAGGCTGGCCGCCATCAGGAAGCCGCCTATAAGGATCAAAATAGTTCTCCAGTCCTTGAGTGGGTTTGGCATCATTCCTCCTTTCCGTTGTTGGTCTGTCGAGCGCTGACCGGCGAACGTCCTCACCCGATGGACACCGGATCATCCTCAATGGAGGTACATTATATCACGGGGGGCATACCCTGTCAAAGTGCGTCTGCCGCACCGATGATAGCTCGCTTGACAAATCCAAGTACTTGGGTTATTATTGTGATTGCGGCGGAGTGAGTCCTGCTCATGGGGAATACCATGTCCCAGGTATGTTTTCACCTGGGATTGGGCCCCGGAAGGCAGCAATAGGAGGAAAAGGATGAAACGCAGAGCGAAGATGCAGTACGTCTGGCTCCCCGTCCTGGCCGTTGCTCTCGTGTTGTTATCTGGCTGTGTGAAGATTAAAATAGTAGATCGGACCATGATGACTGTGCTCCCTCCCGCGGAGCTGGAAGCAGCCGCGAACGCTGACGAACATGACCTGGCAGTTCTGGCTATTGATTTTGACCCGCCCCTGGAATACGAACAGATTATGGCTAGCAGAGAGGGGATCACACTGCTCGTGGCCGTGGAGAACACCGGGGGTAACAGCGAGAACAATGTAACCGTCCAGGCGGAACTCTCCACCGACGACGGGCAGACGATTATCCTGGAAGACGAAGACCAGATTCCCACTATAGCCCCCGGCGAGATCAAAATCGTGCGCTTCAAGAGCCTGGGTGACATCCCCTATCGCACAGCCTATCAACTCAAAGTGCAGGTGGCGCCGGTGACGGGTGAGGCGCGTACAGCCAATAATCAGAAAAGCTACGATCTGTACGTCACACAACCCGAATAGCGAACGACCGCTGGTCTGTCCCTCGATGTGATTCTTCTCGGAATGTGATCGGGGATTGAGCCGAAGCTCACGGCCTCCGGGCCTCGTGGGCTGGTGAGCGTTGCTATGCCTTCAGGCCCGATTGGTCCTGTCAATGCACCTTTTATGGTGCATTTTTCTTGTGGAGTGAAGCTGTGGTGACCAATAATCGTCGCGCAGCCGCCGGCCGCAATATCTCGTTCTTGATCGTGGCTGTGATTCTGGGAGTGCTGTTCAGTCTGCAATGGAACTCACCGCCGCCTCCCACATACACGAGCCATGAACGGGCCACAGCATTGACTATCCAGCGGCTGGAGGCAGAGCAAGAGGAGTTGAAAGCGACTATTGGGCGACTCCGCGCCCAACTCGATGCGTACCAACAGCAATCCACGGCGCGCACCGAGATGCTGGAGGAGATCACAGCTCAATTAGCTGAGCAGAAGCTACGCGCTGGCCTGTTGCCCGTGCAAGGTCCCGGTGTGCAAATCGTGCTCGACGACGGCATCCAGCGGGCGATGCCCTCCGGCCCCGGCGACTATCTCATCCACGAGCACGACATCCGCGACGTGGTCAACCTGTTGTGGATGGCTGGTGCGGAAGCGATTGCCATCAACCAGGAGCGGGTGGTCGCCACCACTTCTATCTACTGCGTAGGCTCCACAGTTATGGTCAACGACACCCGCCTGTCACCGCCTTACGTCATCCAGGCCATCGGCCCCCCCGATACTCAGAGCGAAGTGCTCCGCAATCCCTCCTACTTGCGCGACCTCAAGGATCGAGCCGCCCGCTATGGAGTGCAATTCAAAATCGTCAAAGTAGGGAATCTGCAATTGCCGGCCTACACCGGCGGTTTTGCCATTCGCTACGCCCAACCCGGACAGTAGACGTGGGGCAGTGAGCCTGGGTATGAGGTTGAAGTCATGAAGCGACAGAGTGCCCAACTCGTACTTGCCGTGTTCTGTTTTGTGCTTGGCTTGTCCCTGGCGGTGCAGTATCGCTCCCAGCAGGTGATCCGCACACGGCTGGAAGGCATGTCCAGAGCTGACCAGGCGACGATTATCGGTAACCTGGTGGCCGCGAACGCCCAGTTGCGCGACGAGATCGCATCCCTGGAAACGCAAGTGCGCGCCTATGAAACGGCCAGCGGACGGACGCGGTTAGAGGAGCTGGTGGACGAGCTCAACCGGGTGAAGATCATCAACGGCCTGGTGGAGGTATCTGGCCCTGGGGTGGAGGTGCGCATTGATGGCGACGTCTCCGCGTTGGACCTGCAGGACATGGTCAACGAACTGCGCAACGCCGGTGCCGAAGCCTTGGCAATCAACGGGCAACGGGTGACTATATCCTCGGTGATCGTCAGCGACGGCGAGGGCGACCTGACTATCAACGGCGTGCCCATCGAGCAGCCGTTCGTGTTGCAGGCTATTGGGGACCCGCAGACGATGCAGACGGCCCTTCTGCGCGCGGGTGGGTTGATTTCTGTGTTCGAACACAGTTACACGGGCCTCACCGTCACAGTGCAACAGCGCAGCAAACTGGTGCTACCCATCTACGACCGGCCGCTGAGATTCAAATACGCTACAGCACTGGAGCAACGCACCTCGCAGTGACAAAGGATCGCCGCGAGTCCCCGCTGACCCCGCCGATGGGTCGAGGAGCAGACTCGGTTGGAGGCCGGGCCTGACGATAGGGCGGGGGCACTTTGGGCCACAGATTAGATCGAACGGAACGGGGGGAAGACATGCAGATGAACTTCGCAGGGAAAAACGCGGTTATCACCGGCGGGTCAAGTGGCATCGGCAAGGCAACGGCCCGCCTGCTGGCCCGGTACGGGGCCAACGTTTTCATCATTGCCCGCGGGCAAAAGAGACTCGACGCAGCCCTGGACGAGATTGCAGCCGAACGCAATCGCGCCGACCAGGTCTGCCGCGCCTTCTCGGCGGACGTCGCGCAGTACGAGCAGATCAAGGCGGTAGGAGATGCCATCGTCGAAAGCGGGTATCCTCCCGACATCCTGATCAACTCGGCGGGGATCGCGAGATGCAACTACTTCGACGAACTGACCCTGGATGACTTTCGCCAAACGATGGACATTAACTTCTTCGGCACCGTGAACACCATCAAGGCTGTGCTGCCGTACATGAAGGAGAGGCGGAGCGGGCACATCGTCAACATCTCCTCGATGGCCGGCTTTCTGGGGGTCTTCGGGTACACCGCCTACGGTGCCTCCAAGTTTGCCGTGCGAGGGTTCTCCGACGTGTTGCGCTGCGAGCTGAAGCCCTACGGCATCCACGTCTCCGTCGTTTTCCCACCCGATACCGATACACCGCAGCTCTGGGCGGAGAACGAGACCAAGCCACTGGAGACAAAGATGATCTCCGGGACGGTGAAACCGATGAGCGCCGAGGCGGTGGCCCTGGCGATACTGCGCGGGGTCCGCCGTCGGCGACATCTGATCTTCCCAGGATGGGAAAGCGGATTCTATTATCACCTGCACAACGTGTTGGGGCCGGTGTTCACCTGGTACTTCGACGCTGCCGTAGCCAGGGCCCGGCGGCAGCGAGGCGAGTCGTAGCCGGGTCTCGCCCCGGTCACGCGCCAATGACGCCCAGTGCCCGCCCCACCTCGCCGAAAACCTCCAGCACGCGGTCAAGCTGCTCGTCGGTGTGGGTGGCCATGTAGCTGGTGCGCAGGAGCTGCATCCCCGGCGGGACGGCAGGCGAGATCACTGCGTTGGTGTAGATACCAGCGTCGAAGAGCGCTTTCCACATCTGGAAGGTGCGCATATCGTCGCCGATGATCACCGGAATAATGGGGGTTTGCGTCTCGCCGACGTTGAAGCCCAGGGCCCGGAACCCGGCGCGCATCTTGTCCCCGATCTCCTGCAAGCGAGTGTAACGCTCCGGCTCACTCTCCATGATGTCCAGCGCGGCCAGGCAGACGGCGACGTTGGCAGCAGGCATGCTGGCGCTAAAGATCAACGAACGGGCATGGTGCTGGACGTAATGGATCACATCGGTGTCCCCGGCGATGAAGCCCCCCAGTGAGGCAAAGCTTTTGCTGAAAGTGCCCATGATCAGGTCCACCCGCGCGGTGACACCGAAGTGGGCCGCCGTACCCCGCCCCTGGCCCAACACGCCGATGCTATGCGCGTCGTCCACCATCAGACGAGCATCGTAGCGAGCGCAAACGTCCACGATGTCGGGCAACGGGGCGATGTCCCCGCCCATGCTGAATACCCCATCTACCACCACCAGCTTACCCGCCTCTGGCGGGGCGTTGCGCAGCACCCGCTCCAGGTCAGCCACGTCGTTGTGGTGGAAACGCAGCATCCTGCCAAAGGCCAGCCGGCAGCCATCCACGATGCTAGCGTGATCCTCCCGGTCGGTGATGACCACGTCCCCACGCCCCACCAGCGCGGAGATGGTGCCCACGTTAGTCTGGTAGCCGGTGCTGAAGGCCAAGGCTGCCTCCTTGCCCACGAAGGCGGCCAGTCGCTCCTCCAGCTCCTTGTGCAGCGCCAGGGTGCCATTGAGGAAACGGGAGCCGGTGCAACTGGTTCCATAACGGCGTACGGCATCCACTGCGGCCTGACGCACGCGGGGATCGGCGGTCAGCCCCAGATAGTTATTAGAACCGATCATGATCAGCCGGTGGTCACCGACGGTCACCTCGGTCCCTTCGGTATCATCCAGGGGAATGAAGTAAGGGTAAAGACCGCTTTTCATCACTTCCCTGGCTGCGGTAAAGTTGTAGCACTTTTCAAACAGGTCCATTCTGCCCTCCCTCATAACGTATATAGGGTCGTCACGAAACGCGCAACACGGAAGTATGTGCGCTACTCTTGTTGCAACACCGCGAGAGGGGGATAGTTACACAAGCCCCCAAGGCCTGACGGTGAGCTTTATCTTTGGCAAATCGAGGTAGATTGTGCTATAATAACTTATATCCTGAGCGACACTCCACTCAGGCCCGACCGGGCCTCTGCGTGGAAAACACTGGAGGAATGATGCGTAAAACAGCGTGGCGAATTCTGTTGTTGGCGGTGATTGTCCTGGGGTGGTTTGCGCCCCCCGCCGAGGCACAGCGCCCCGTAGTCCACATGCTGCTTTTCTACTCGACGGACTGTCCTCACTGCCAGGACATTATCGAGGATTTCCTGCCAAAAGTCAAGAACCAGTTTGGCGATCAGCTTGAGATCACCACCCTGGATATCGGGGAGAATGCAGATAACTATCGCTGGATGCTAGCCCTGGAGAAAGAGTATGGCGTTTCCGAGCAAGAAGCTGCCATTCCAGAGGTGTTCATCGGCGACCAGGTGCTGGTCGGGAATAGCGGGATTCGCGAGAATCTGGCGAAAGCCGTTCAGGAATATCTGGATGCCGGCGGCGTTGACTACCCACCAACGCCTGATCCAGGTCCTACCTCGACGCCCGGCGACAAACCAGTGGTCCGCTTTGTCCTCTTTTATAGCGAGACGTGCCCGCATTGCCACAGAATCATCTACGAATATCTGCCCACAGTCAGGGCCAAGTACGGCGACCAGGTGGAATGGGCGATGCTGGACGTGGCCAATCCCGACGTTTACGAGGCACTGGTGTTCCTGGGCAAGTCAGCGCAATTGCCGGAGGACGCAGTGGGAGCAGTCCCGGCCATTTACATCGGCGGGCTGATGCTGATCGGGGCGAATCAAATCGAGGCGAATCTGGAGCAAGCGATTGACTACATCTTGACACGCGGCGGTGTAGACTTTCCAGCCTGGCTGATCGTGGAGCCCACGCCCGCGCTCACGCCGGGCGCTACCCCGCCCGCCACCCCGTCGCCCACTCCGCAGCCCACAGCGACGGAACAGGCGGCCAAGCCGATGGCCCTGGCCTACTTTACCAAAGTGGGTTGCAGTGAGTGCGACCGAGTGACCACTGCGTTACGTGCTTTGCAGAGTCGTTACCCTCAGCTTCAGGTAGAAATTTTCGAGATCGAGACCAACGGCGCGCTGGCCGAGTGGCTGGGCGCACGCTGTGGCGTACCGGTGGACAAGCGGTTAGTGACTCCAGCCGTGTTCATGGGCCAGGACGCCCTCATCGGCCCGGAGGTGACCTACGATAACCTGAAGGCATTGGTGGAAAGTTACGTCGCCACGGGAGCGGAGGCCACGTGGGAGGAATTCGATCCGAATCAGCAGACGGAAGCGAAGACCAGCCTGATCGAGCGCTTCCGCTCCTTCGGGGTGCTGACCATCCTCGGCGCGGGATTGGTGGATGGGGTCAACCCTTGCGCTTTCACCACGGTGATCCTCTTCGTCTCTTACCTGGCCCTCACCGGGCGCAAGGGCTGGGAGATCATAGCCACGGGGCTGGCCTTTACGCTGGGGGTGTTCATCGTCTACGTGGCCGTGGGCCTGGGCCTGTACAAGGTGCTGGAGGCCATTCCCTTTTTCCTGGGAGCGATGTCCGTGATGCGCACAGTGCTCTTTGTCCTGACCGGTGTGCTGTGTCTGGTGCTGGCCGTGGCCACCTTCCAGGATTTCCTCAAGGCACGGAAGGGCAAATCGAAAGACATGACACTGCGCCTGCCCGACCGCCTGCGCTTGCAGATTAACCGCGTCATCCGCAAAGTGGCACGGCGGCGAGCCTTCGTGCTAGCGGCTTTCGTCACCGGTCAGCTCGTCTCCCTCATCGAGCTTGCTTGCACCGGCCAGGTGTACTGGCCTACCATCGTGTTCGTCATGCAGGTGCCAACGCTGCGCACTCGCGCGGTTCTCTACCTCTTGCTCTATAACCTGGCTTTCATCCTGCCACTGGTGATCGTCTTCGTGCTGGCCTACCTGGGCGTGACCACTGCTGAACGCCTGGGGCGCTTCCTCAGACAGTGGCTGTGGGCCATCAAGCTGGCGATGGCGGTGTTCTTCCTGCTCCTGGCCGTGCTGGTGCTTTACTTCAGCATCCCCCCGATGCTGGATCTGATGGGAGGGGTGGCGTGAGCGAAGATGCTGCTGTCATGGCTGCGCGCCTGTACTACGCCGATGCTTATCTGCGCGAGTTCGACGCGCGAATTATTGAGCGACTGACCTGGGAGGGCCGGCCGGCGGTCGTCCTGGGACGCACGGCCTTCTACCCAACGTCCGGTGGACAGCCCCACGATACCGGCACGCTCGACGGGGTGGCGGTGGTGGACGTGGTGGAACGGGAATCGGACGGGGCAATCGTCCACGTCCTGGCCGGCGATCTGCGGGGAGACCTCGTGCACGGGGAAATTGACTGGGCGCGGCGTTTCGATCACATGCAGCAACACACCGGCCAGCACATCCTCTCGCAGGCCTTTACCACAGCTCTGCAGGCCGATACGGTGAGCTTTCACCTGGGGGCGGAGGTGTCCACCGTGGACTTGAACCGCGCACCGTTGAGCGAGGATCAACTGGACGTGGCCGAGACCCTGGCCAACGAGGTGGTCTTCGGCGACCGGCCCGTGCGCGCGCGGTTCGTGGGCCGGGAGGAGCTGGCGACGCTCCCCCTGCGCAAGCTACCCCAGGTGACCGGGCCGATTCGCATAGTGGAAATAGCTGGCTTCGACTGGTCGCCCTGCGGGGGGACGCATTGCCGGCGAACGGGTGAGGTTGGCTTAATCAAGATAGTCCGTGCCGAGCGCCGTGGGACGGAGACGCGGGTGCATTTCCTGTGCGGTGGGCGAGCCCTGGCCGATTACCGACGGAAGAACCGCCTGGTGCTCGACCTGGCCGCCCGGTTCAGCGTCGGCGATTGGGAGCTGGCCGACGCGGTGGAGCGCCTGAGCGAAGAGGCCCGCGCCATCCGCAAGCAGATGCGAGTTTTACGGGAACAGCTCCTCGACTACGAGGCAGCAGCGTTGATCGCCGTGGCCGAGACGCTGGCCGGAGCGCGGGTGGTACGGCAAGCCTACACGGATCGCACCGTGGACGAACTCAGGCACCTGGCCCAGCGGTTGACCGCAGAGCCGGGGGTCATCGCCCTGCTGGGGCAGGGTAGCGTTGGCGGCAAGGCTCAGTTTGTATTCGCTCGTTCCGCAGACCTGCCTCACGACATGAATGCCCTGCTGCGCACGGCGTGCCGGACCGTGGGTGGGGGTGGCGGCGGCCGGCCGAACTTCGCCCAGGGCGGCGGGCCAGATGGCGCGCGCGTGGAGGAGGCCCTGGCCGTGGCCTGGAAGCAGATCGAGCAAGGTAGCAAATCAGCGAATCGGCAAATCAGCGAATCATAAAGCGCTTTGGGAGAACGATAAATGCAACGTATCGCCCCTGACGTATACGTGGAAACAGTCTGGCCGGGGGTCAACGTCGGTGCGGTGATCACCTCGGAGGGCATCATCCTGGTGGATGCTCCTCTCGTCCCAGACGAGGCACGCCGCTGGCAGAAGGACCTATCCGCTGTCAGTGACCAGCCAATCATCTACGTGATCAACACCGACTTCCATCCCGATCGGGTGGTGGGTAACCGCTGGTTCAATGCACCGGTGATTGCCCACGAGGGAGTCTGGGAGAAAGCCCGCACTTACGGCAACGGGTTCCGCCAGCAGTTGGTTGACTCGCTGGCGGATAAGTACCCGCAGGCCGCGGGCGAGATGGTCACCTGGAAAGTGGCGTTGCCTCAGCTCACGTTTACCGCGCGGTTGACTCTGTACAAAGGGGAGCGAGTCGTCGAATTGTTCCACGTCGGCGGTGCGACCCCGGCCAGCAGCCTGGTTTATCTGCCGGAAGCGCGAATATTGTTCACCGGAGATACGGTAGTGTGCGGGCTACATCCCCTGGGTGCCCAGGCCAACAGCAAGCAATGGCTGGAGGCATTGAACGCCATCCGTAAGATGCGGGTGGAGCGCATCGTCCCTGGACGCGGGCCTTTATGCGACAAACAGGACACGTATCCCCTCTCCGAGTACATCCGCCAGTTACGGGCGCGGGTACGCCGGTTGTATTTAGCCGGGCGCAGCAAAGCGGAGGCGGGTACGCTGGTGTCGGAGTTTATGGAATACTTCCCCGTGCCCGACGATCAGTGGGATACCATCCGCGACCGGGTAAAAAGCACCGTGGATCGGATATACGAGGAGATGAAAGCCAGCCAGGCCGTCAAATGAGAGCGGGCAGGTGATGCACGATGGTGAGAGCAATTTCCCGGCCCAAACTGACTCCGGCCGATGACCTGCGCGATAAACTCCAGCGCGCCGAACGTGCCGTAGCCAACCTCAAGGGCATGGGCGCAGAAGCGATTGTCCTCCTGGAGCTGCTGGACGAAGCTCAGGACCTGATTACCCGTTTGGAAGCGAAAGGGATGGACCTGCGCCCGGAGCGCACCCGGCTGATAACAGTGCAGAATCAGCTTCGCAGTCGGGC